>JACCDZ010873206.1_pt1 | contig 18626 bp, 22 predicted proteins | sample 7449551 | NCBI WGS metagenome assembly JACCDZ01 (sample SAMN15323452, study PRJNA562643) | freshwater metagenome | isolation source: river surface water | place: USA:Blue River Watershed | collected 2017-08-18
CGCCGCATCCATGTGCGCCGCGAGGATTTCCACGTGCGGCGCTTCAAGCAGCACACCTCCACCACGGCCATCTTCGTCGTCGACGCGTCGGGCTCCTCCGCACTGCACCGCCTGGCGGAGGCCAAGGGCGCCGTCGAGTCGCTGCTGGCCGATTGCTACGTGCGGCGCGACCGTGTGGCGGTGATCGCCTTCCGCGGGCAGCAGGCCGACCTGCTGCTGCCGCCCACCCGCTCCCTGGCCCGCGCCAAGCGCAGCCTCGCCGGCCTGCCCGGCGGCGGTGGCACGCCCCTGGCGGCGGCGCTGGATGCCGCGCGCGGCCTCGCCGACAGCGTCAAGCGCACCGGCGATACGCCCGTCGTGGTGCTGCTGACCGACGGCCGCGCCAACATCGCCCGCGACGGCACGCCGGGCCGCGCCCGCGCCACCGAGGACGCGCTGGCCGCTGCCGGGACCCTGCGCACGACCGGCACCAGCGCACTGCTGCTCGATACCTCCCCGCAGCCGCAGGCCACCGCGCAGGCGCTGGCGGCGCGCATGGGCGCGACCTACCTGCCACTGCCCCATGCGGATGCGCATGTGATGTCGGTGGCCGTCCGCGCGGCGACGGGACGGACCTGATGGCGCAGCGCCTGCAATGGGACCGCGATGGCGCGGACTGGCCCCACCGCGGCTTCAGCCGCTTCGTCGAGGCGGGCGGGCTGCGCTGGCATGTGCAGCAGGTGCCCGAGTCGCCCGCAATGCGCCCGCGCTGCCTCCTGATCCACGGCACCGGCGCGTCGACCCATTCCTGGCGAGACCTGGTGCCGCTGCTGGTGCGGCATTTCGACCTCCTGGCGATGGACCTGCCCGGGCACGCCTTCACCAGCCTGCCGGCCGACGGCATCGGCTCCACGCAGCTGTCGCTGCCCGGCATGGCCCGGGCGCTGGCCCAGCTGCTCGCCCTGGAGGGCTTCGCGCCCGACCTCGTGGTGGGGCATTCGGCTGGTGCCGCCATCGGCGCGCAGATGGTCCTGGACCGCGCGATCGCGCCGCGGCTGCTGGTCTCGCTCAATGGCGCGCTGCTGCCGCTGGGAGGATTGGCCGGCCGGGTCTTCTCGCCGGCCGCACGGCTGATGGCGCTGATGCCCGGTGTTTCGAGCCTGTTCGCGTGGCGCGCGGCCGACCCGCAGGTGCTGCAGCGCCTCCTGGACAGCACCGGCTCGCGAATCGACGAGCGGGGGCGCGAGCTTTACGCGCGACTGGCGGCCAATCCCGGCCATGTGGAGGGTGCACTCGGGATGATGGCCAACTGGGACCTGCCCGCGTTCGCCCAGGCCCTGCCGCAGCTGTCAGTGCCCCTGAGCCTGATGGTGGGCGCGCTGGACGCCACCGTTCCACCCACCGAGGCCGACCGCGTGCAGGCGCTGCTGGCGGGGCGCGTGCCGGTGGAGAAGGTGGTGTTCGAGGGGTTGGGCCACTTGGCGCACGAGGAGCGGCCCGAGGCCGTGGCCGATGCGATCCTCTCGGCCTGGGCCCGCTGCGCGCCCGCGACGCCTCACGGCTGAAGCCGGTCGATCCGCAGCACGAGGTCGCGCGTGCCCAGCGTGGCCTGGGCAGGGGCGCCGACGGGTTCGCCCGGACGCGGCAGTGCCTCTCCGCCGCGCGAGATGCGCGCCGTCACCACCACCTCGGAATAACGCGACAGCCGCAGCACCGGGTCCATCGCGCTGTGGTCGTCCAGCGTGAAGCGCGCCGGCAGGTCCGCTGCCCGCAGCTGCAGGATGGCCAGCGGCATGCGCGGGCCTTGCGCGGCGCGCGCGACGATGAACACGGTGTCGCCGGGCCGCACCTGCGCCTGCAATGCGGGGGCCAGGCTCACCTGACCCTGGATGGAGGGCGCGCGCAGGGTGGGGCCGGTGGCAATGCGCGGGGAGGTGGGCGCAGCCGCTGCCTGGCCCGGCCCTGGCGCCCGGGCTCCAGGCATGTGCTGCCGCGCCAGGGCCAGCGCCTTGGGATGCTCGGGCGCGATGCGCAGGGCTTGCTCGATCAGCCGCAGGGGCTCGCCCTCGGCCGTGCCTTGCAGCAGCGCCAGCAGGTCGGCCTGGTCGGCCATCAGGGAGGGGTCGTCCGGGCGCAGGGCCAGCGCGCGCGCGAAGGCCTGCTGCGCCTCGGCGAACCGCTGGAGTGAGGCCAGTGTCCGACCCACCATGGCCCAGGCCCCGGCGTCCGAAGGCTGCGCCAGTCCCTGCGCTTCACGTGCCTGCAGGGCCTGCAGCATCTGGGAGGCCATGGCCTCCACCTGCGTCTGTGTCGCCTGTGGCGCGGGCTCGCTGCGCGACGGCTGGTCCAGCGCGGCGGGTTGCCCGAAGGCGCCGTAGAGCAAGGCCACGAGCACGCACAGTCCGATGGCCAGCAGCAGGGCCGCGCCACGGGCCGGCCCGCCTTGCCAGGCGGTGGCTGCGCCCTCCCGCTCGTCGAGCAGCCGCCGCCCGATCTCCGTGCGCAGGCGCTGTGCGGTGGCCGCATCCACCCGCGCGGTGGCGACGTCGCGGTCGAGGGCGGCGAGTTGCTCACGCAGGACCGCGACACCGGCGTCCGGTGTGCGCTGCCGGCCCTCGGTCCCTGTGTTCACGCCCTGCCCGTCGTGCCGCCACAACCCGGGCACCAGGGCCGCCAGCGTAGCCGCCACCAGCAGCATCGCGAGCAGGCTGAAGGACAGCGTGGGGTTCATCGTGCGCGCTCCTCGTCCAGCAGCAGTTGCCGCACACGCCGCGCCTCATCGGCCGTCAGCCCGTCCCCGGCCGGCGCGGGCTGCCGCCGCACGCGCAACGCCAGCCAGCCCAGCGCCACGGCCAGCAGCGCGAACGGCCCGCCCCACAGCAGCACGGTGGAGGCCCGCAACGGCGGCCGGTAAAGGACGAACGCCCCATACCGCGCCACCATGAACTCTGTCACCTGCTGCGGCGTGCGCCCTTGCTGCAACTGGTCGCGCACCTGCGCGCGCAGGTCGCGCGCGAGGTCGGCCTGCGAAGCGGCAATGGTCTCGTTCTGGCAGACCAGGCAGCGCAGTTCCTCGGCCACGGCCATGACGCGGGCTTCCAGCGCCGGGTCGGCGGCCAGGGGCTGGGCCTCCTTCGCGCTGGCCTGGCCCGAGGCCATCGCCATCGCCAGTGCCGCCGCCGCGGCCAGGCGCCAGGCCGCGCTACGCACGCAGCCTCCGCACCAGCGGCAGGATCTGCTGCTGCAGCACCTCGGGCGTGAGCGCGCCGGTGTGCTTGAAGCGCACCATGCCCTCACGGTCGATCACATAGGTCTCCGGCACGCCGTACACGCCGAAGTCCATGCCCACGCGGCCGTCCGCGTCGAAGAAGGACTGCTGGTAGGGGTTGCCGAAATTCGACAACCACTTCAAAGCGTCCTCCTGCTTGTCCTTGTAGTTCAGGCCGTACACCGGCACCGCGCCGCCGCGCGCGAAGTCCACCAGCAGCGGGTGCTCCAGCCGGCAGGCCGTGCACCAGGAGGCCCAGACATTGAGCACCCACACCTGGCCGCGCAGGTCCTGCGGGCCCAGGGGCTGCGCGGGCGAGGCCAGCGTGCCGATGCGGAAGGCGGGCGCTGGCCGGTCCATCAGCGCGGAGGGCAGCTCGCGCGGGTTGCCCCGCAGGCCCATGGCCAGGAAGGCGACCAGCACGCCGAAGACCGCCAGCGGAATGAGCGCGCGCTTCATGGCTGGCGTTCCGGTTCATGCAGCACGGGCCGCAGCGGCGCGCCGCCGCCAGCGGCATGCGGGGCTGCTGGGACCTTCTGCCGCACGCGGTAGCGCCGGTCACCCGCCGCCATGCAGCCGCCCAGCGCCATCAGCAGGCAGCCGCCCCAGATCCAGTTGACCAGCGGCTTGTGGTGGATGCGCACGCTGAAGGCGCCGTCGCCCAGTGAATCGCCCAGCGCCACGTACAGGTCGCGCGTGAAGCCGCGGTCGATGGCGACCTCGGTCATGGGCATGCGGCTGACGGTGTAGACGCGCCGTTCGGGCCGCAGGGTGGCGACGGGCTGGCCGTCCTGCGTCACGGTGAGCGTGGCCTGCAGCGCCAGGTAATTGGGACCTTCGCGCTGGGCCAGCCCGTCCAGGCGGAAGCGCAGGCCGCCGATTTCGGCGGTCTCGCCTGGCCCCATGCGCAGGTCCCGCTCGGAGGCGAAGCCGCCCACCACCGTGACGCCGGCCACGAACACGGCCACGCCCAGGTGTGCCAGCAGCATGCCGCCCGTGCTGCCCGCCAGCGCGCGCAGGCGGGATCGCCACCGCGGGGGCTGGCCGGCCTGCGGCCGCACGCGCTCCCAGGCGGCGGTGAAGGACGTGGCCGCGATCCACACCGCCAGCAGCAGGCCCAGGCCCACCAGCGGCGTCCAGGCCTGCAGGACCAGCGGCGCCAGCGCGGCGCTCGCGATACTCGCACCCGCGGCCCATTGGAGGCGGCGGCTCAGGTCGGGCACGGGCGCGGCGCGCCAGCGCGCCAGCGGGCCCACGCCCATGAGGAACAGCGCGGGCGTGACCAGGGGCACGAACACCGACTGGAAGTAGGGCGGCCCCACTGAAATCTTGCCGCCGCCCAGCGCGTCCAGCACCAGCGGGTACAGCGTGCCCAGGAGCACGGCCGCGGCTGCCACCGACAGCAGCAGGTTGTTCGCCAGCAGCAGGGATTCCCGCGACACGGGCTCGAAGCTGCCGCCCAGCCCCACGCGCGGCGCGCGCCAGGCGAACAGCGACAGCGAGCCGCCCACGACCACCACCAGGAAGCCCAGGATGAACAGCCCGCGCGCCGGGTCCGTCGCGAAGGCGTGGACCGAGCTGAGGACGCCCGAGCGCACGATGAAGGTCCCCAGCAGCGACAGCGAGAAGGCGATGATCGCCAGCAGGGCCGTCCACACCTTGAGCGCGCCGCGCTGCTCGGTGACGGACAGGGAGTGGATCAGGGCCGTGGCCACCAGCCAGGGCATGAACGAGGCGTTCTCCACCGGGTCCCAGAACCACCAGCCGCCCCAGCCCAGCTCGTAGTATGCCCAGAAGCTGCCCAGCGCGATGCCCAGGGTGAGGAAGCACCAGGCCGCCGTGGTCCAGGGGCGGGACCAGCGCGCCCAGGCCGCGTCCAGCCGGCCCGCCAGCAGCGCGGCGACGGCGAAGGCGAACGGCACGGCCAGGCCCACATAGCCCATGTACAGCAGGGGCGGGTGGATCACCATGCCCGGGTCCTGCAGCAGCGGGTTGAGGTCGCGGCCGTCCGCGGCGGCTGGCAGCAGGCGCTCGAAGGGGTTGGACACCGCCAGCGTGAACAGCAGGAAGCCGGTGCTGATGAAACCCATCACGCCGATCACGCGGGCCGCCATGGCTTCATCCAGGGTGCGCGAGAAGCGCGCCACCGCCGCCGTCCAGCCTGCGAGGATCAGCGCCCACAGGAGGATGGAGCCCTCGTGATTGCCCCACACCGCGGTGATGCGGTAGATGGCGGGCAGCGAGCTGTTGGAATGTTTCGCCGCCAGCGCCACGGAGAAATCGTTGGCGATGAAGGCCCAGGTCAGCGCCGCATACGCCAGCAGCAGCAGCGCGAACTGCACCCGCGCCGCCGGCCGGGCGAAGCGCGCCAGCGCCAGCTGCCCGGTGTGCGCGCCCCACAGCGGCAGGACAGCCTGCGCCATCGCCGTGCCCAGGGCCAGGATCAGCGCGAGGTGGCCGAGTTCGACGATCATGGGCGCACCGCCTGTGCCGCCTTCAACGCCGCGGCAGCCTCCGGCGGCATGTAGTTCTCGTCATGCTTGGCCAGCACCTGCTCCGCGACGAACAGGCCGTCGCTGCCCAGGCGGCCTTGTGCGACCACGCCCTTGCCCTCCTGGAACAGGTCCGGCACCAGCCCGGTGTAGCGCACGGGCACGCGGTGCGCGCCGTCGGTCACCACGAAGCGCATCACCAGCCCCTGCGGCTCGCGCTGCAGGCTGCCGTTTTCCACCAGTCCTCCCACGCGGAAGCTGCGGCCCTGTGGTGCCTCCTGCCGCGCGACCTGTGTCGGCGAGAAGAAGAACACCATGTTGCTGCTGAAGGCGTTGAGCACCAGCGCGCTGGCACCGCCGACCAGGCCCAGGCCCGCGGCGAGCGCGAGGGCGCGGCGTGCGCGGGGCGTCATGCCGTGGTCTCCTTGCGCGTGAGCGTGGGCTGGCGCACGGGCGCCGGTTCCGCCTCGCCGCCACCGGACAGGGCCACGGCGCGCCGGCGCGCCCGCAGCGAAGCCACCTCCGCCACCGCGACGGCGGCGCACATGCCCAGCGAGCCCCACACGTACAGTCCGTAGCCACCCATGGACAGGAAGCGGGCGAGGGCGTCGATCAGGTCGGTCATGCCGCGGTCTCCTTCGGGTGGTCGCGGCCAGCCTGCAGCAGCAGGCGTTCCTGTTGCGCCCACTGCGCATGCCGCTCACGCTCCAGCACCAGCAGCCGCGCGCGCGACAGCGCCACCGCGATCGTGTACAGCCAGAAGGCCAGCGCCATCACCAGCATGCCCGCCAGCATGGTGGCCGCCATGCTCGGCGCGCGGGTCAGGCTCACGGAGGCGCCCTGGTGCAGCGTGTTCCACCAGGTCACCGAGAAGTAGATCACCGGCACGTTGACCACGCCCACCAGCGCCAGCAGCGCGGCGGCGCGGTCGGCCCGGCGCGGGTCCTCGATGGCGGCATGCAGGGCCATGAAGCCCAGGTACAGGAACAGCAGCAGCAGCTCTGACGTGAGCCGCGCATCCCACACCCACCACGCGCCCCAGGTGGGCCGGCCCCACAGCGCGCCGGTCCACAGTGCCAGGAAGGTCATGAGCGCGCCGGTGGGCGCCAGCGCGCTGGCCATCATGCTGGCCAGGCGCGCGTTGAACACCAGGCCCACGGCGGCCCACAGTGCCATGACGAGGTAGATGAACATCGACATCCAGGCCGCGGGCACGTGCACGAAGATGATGCGGTAGGCCTCGCCCTGCTGCGCGTCGGTCGGCGCGAGCACGAAGCCGATCCACAGGCCCAGCGCCGCCAGCACCGCCGCGCCTGCGCCGAACCAGGGCACCAGCCTGCCCGCCAGTTCATGGAAGGCCTGCGGCGCGGCGAAGCGGTACCAGCCGCGGCCTCTGCCCGGCAGGCCGGGATGGCGGGGTTCACGGGGGCGGTTCATCGGCTTCTCCTCACGCCTCGAGTGAAATGCGAAGCGCCGCGGCGCAGGCCAGCGGCGCCAGCGCCAGCGATGCGAGCAGCGCCGCGCCCAGCAAGGACAGGTGCGCCGCGGCCGATTGCCCGGCCTGCGCCGCATCCACCGCGCCGGCGCCGAAGACCAGCACCGGCACACACAGGGGCAGCACCAGCAGCGCCAGCAGCAACGCCGCGCCACGCAGGCCCACGGTCAGCGCCGCGGCGACGGCGCCCAGCAGGCTCAGCACCGGCGTGCCCAGGAACAGGCCGGCCACCAGCACGGCAGTCGCCTCCAGCCCCAGGCCGTAGGGCACTGCGATGACTGGCGCGGCCAGCGTGAGCAGCCCGCCCGATCCCACCCAGTGCGCGGCCACCTTGCCCAGCACCAGCAGCGGCAGCGGGTGGGGCGACAGCAGCAGCTGCTCCAGCGTGCCGTCCGCATGGTCGTCGCTGAACAGGCGGGCCATCGCCAGCAGGCTGGCCAGCAGCGCCGCGATCCACAGCACGCCGCCCGCCATGGCCCGCAGGGCCTGCGGCTCGGGGCCGATGCCCAGAGGGAAGAGGCTGCTGACCATGGCGAAGAAGGCCAGCGCCGCCAGCGTGTCGGCGCGGCGCCGTGCGGACACGCGCAGGTCGCGCGTGAAGACGGTGGCCGCGCCGCGCAGCAGGCCCGTGCGGGCGGATGCCGTGGGGAGGACGGGCGCAGCGGGCGCGGCAGCGGCCCGGACGGTGGGGGGCAGGACGGCAGCCATGGCCGGTCTCAGAGCGCGAGCTCCTGGTGGGGCAGGGTGTCCAGCGCCATCGGCTGGTGGCTGGTGAGGACGGCGAGGCCACCCGCATGAAGGTGCGAGCGCAACTGTCGCTCCAGCCAGTCGCCGGCCGCGGCATCCAGCGCGGTGAAGGGCTCGTCCAGCACCCACAGCGGGCGGTGGCGCGCCAGCGGCAGCCGCGCCAGCGCGCAGCGCCGGCGCTGGCCTTGCGACAGGTGCCGCAGCGGGCGCTGCGCCTCGCCGCGCAGGCCGGCCTCGTCCAGGGCCGCGCGGGCGGCCTGCGGGCTCACCGTGTCCCCGGCCAGCGCGCAGGCCGCTTGCAGGTTCTCCAGCGCGGTGAGGTCGTCCTTCACGGCCGGCGCATGGCCCAGCCACAGCCGCTCGAGGGCCAGGCGCTCGCGCTGGCCCTCGACGGGCCGCCCCCGCCACAGTACCTCGCCCCCGTCGGGCGGCAGCAGCCCCCCCAGCAGGCGCAGCAGGCTGGTCTTGCCGGAGCCGTTGTCACCGCAGACCTTGAGCCACTGGCCAGCCTCCAGCCGCAGGCTCACCCCGCCGAACAGCTGCCGCCCGCCACGGGCGCAGCCCACCTCCCGCAATTCCAGCGCGGGGTCGGCCTCGGGTCTGACGGCAGGATGTGTCATCTTTGATTGACGATTAAACCATGAAGATTTTTTTTACATAAGGGGGACGGCCCTGCTGCAAAGGGGGTGGTTTGACAATCCTGAATGTCATGCTAGATTGACACAAATCAATGTTAGGGCGAAATGACAATCGCCATCACCGGGGACAAACGCCGTGCTCCATCGCATCGAAGAGGCCCTGACCCAGCGCTTTGCGCAGCTGCCCGGCCCGCAGACCCCGCCCCGCCTGCTGGACGCCATGCGCCACGCGGTCTTCCCGGGGGGCGCCCGGATCAGGCCGCAGCTGTGCCTGGCCGTCGCCGCCGCCTGCGGCGAGGACGATGCCGGGCTGGCGGAAGCCGCCGCCGTCGCCGTGGAATTGCTCCACTGCGCCTCGCTGGTCCATGACGACATGCCCTGCTTCGACGACGCCGACACGCGGCGCGGCCAGCCCTCGGTGCACAAGGCCTGGGGCCAGCCGCTGGCCCTGCTGGCCGGTGACGCCCTCATCGTCATGGCCTTCGACGCCTTGTCCAGCGCCGGGCTGGAGGCCGGCGCCCGCCGGCTGGCGCGCCTGCCGCAGCTGATGGCCATCGTCTGCCGCGGCGTCGGCGCCCAGGGGGGCATCGTGGGCGGCCAGGCCTGGGAGTGCGAGTCCCGGGTGGAGCTGGGCCGCTACCAGCAGGCCAAGACGGGCGCGCTGTTCGTGGCCGCCACCACCGGCGGCGCCATCGCCGCCGGCCAGTCGCCCAAGCCCTGGCAGCGCCTGGGCGAATGCCTGGGCGAGGCCTACCAGGTGGCCGACGACATCCGCGACGTGCTGGGCGATGCGATCGAGCTGGGCAAGCCGGTGGGCCAGGACGCGGACCACCACCGCCCCAGCGCCGCGGCCGACCTGGGCCTGGTGGGCGCAGTGAACTATTTCCGGGAGCTGATGCAGGAAGCGGTGGACTCGGTGCCCGAATGCCCCAGCCGCGACCGCATGCGCGGCATCGTCCTGCGCGAGTCCGAGCGGCTCGTCCCCGTGGCGGCCTGCGAGGCCGCCATGCGCCGCGGCGCCCTGGCCCGCGCCCAAGGGGTCGCCTGATGAGCGCCCACCCGATGGGATGGGGCACCCCGCCCCCCGCGGAGCGCCCGGGCTGGCGCCAGGCGCTCGATGCCCGCATCGACCGCTGGATGGCCGCGCCGGGCCTGTACCGCTGGGCGGTCGGCAACCCGCTGACGCGCTGGTTCGCCCGCCGCCGCACGGAAAAACTCTTCGAGACCCTGGCCGGGTTCGTCCACTCGCAGGTGCTGCTGGGCTGCGTGCGGCTGGGGGTGTTCGAGACCGTCTACGAGCGTCCCCGCACGCTGGAGGAGCTGGCCGCGCTGGCCGCCGTGCCCGCGCCCGCGATGGAGCGGCTGCTGCGCTCCGCCGTGGCCCTGGGGCTGCTGGCGCCGCGTGGTGGCGGCCGCTACGGCCTGGGTCCGCTGGGCCGGCCGGTCGCGTCGGATCCGGGGCTGCGCCGCATGATCGAGCACAACGCCGTGCTCTACGAGGACCTGCGCGACCCGCTGGCCCTGCTGCGCGGGCGCGACGCGGCGATGAATGCCTACTGGCCCTACACCAGTGGCTCGGACGCGCAGTCCACCCGCCACTGGGCGCCGGACAAGGTGGCGCTGTACTCCGAACTGATGGCCAGCTCGCAGCGCTTCCTCATCGACGAGGTGCTCGCCGCCTATCCCTTTGAGGACCACCAGTGCGTGCTGGACGTGGGCGGCGGCAAGGGCGCCTGGATCAGCGCGCTCGGGCAGGCCCATCCCGGCCTGTCGCTGCAGCTGTTCGACCTGCCGCCGGTGGCCGACCTGGCCCGCGAGCACGTGGCCCAGGCCGGCCTGGCGGACCGCGTGGCCGTCCACGGCGGCAGCTTCGCCCACGACCCGCTGCCGGCGGGGGCGGACCTGGTCACGCTGCTGCGGGTTGCCCACGACCATCCCGACCATGTGGTGCGCGCGCTGCTCGCGTCCATCCACGACGCGTTGCCGCCCGGCGGCACCTTGCTGCTGGCCGAGCCCATGGCCGAGGCCGGCGAGCGCCCGGCCACGGCCGACGCCTATTTCCATTTCTACCTGCTGGCCATGGGGGCAGGGCGCCTGCGCACCCCCCAGGAGCTGGGCCGCCTGATGGCCGAGGCCGGCTTCACCTGCATCGAGCTGGTGCCCGGCGCCATGCCCCTGCATGCCCGCATCCTGGTGGGCCGGCGATCACAGGGTAAACCCGAGTCGGGTCACATTGACGTCAATTTAAATTGACACACGTCAATGTCAGCTCAAAAATACACTTCAACATGAAAGCACAGGCCATCGTCTTCCAGGCGCCGATGCAGCTGTCCGTGCGGACGCTGGAGCTGCGCGCGCCGGCGGCGGACGACCTGGAGGTCGAGGTCCTGCACAGCGGGATCAGCACCGGCACAGAGCGCATGCTGTGGGACGGCAGCATGCCCGCCTTCCCCGGCATGGGGTATCCGCTGGTTCCTGGCTATGAGACCGTGGGCGTGGTCCGCGCGGCGCCGCAGGCCTGCCCCATCCGCCCCGGCGACACCGTCTTCGTGCCGGGCTCCTACAGTTTCGACGGCGTGCACAACCTGTTCGGCGGCGCGGGCTCGACCCTGCGGGTGGCCGCCTCCCGCGTGGTGCCGGTCAGCCCGGACCTGGGCGAGCAGGCCGTGCTGCTGGCGCTGGCCGCCACGGCCTACCACGCCGTGGCGCGCGGCGGCCAGGGCGACCCGGACCTGCCGCCCGACCTGATCGTGGGCCACGGCGTCGTCGGCCGCCTGCTGGCGCGCATGACGGTGGCCGCCGGCTTCGCGCCCCCCACCGTCTGGGAAACCGACCCGGCCCGCCGGGGCGGGGCCGAAGGCTACACGGTCGTCGCTCCAGGCGACGACGCCCGCAAGGACTACCGCGCCGTCTACGACGTCAGCGGCGACGCCGGCATCCTGGACAAGGCCATCGCCCGTCTGCAGGTGGGCGGCGAGGTCGTCCTGGCCGGCTTCTACAAGGACAGCCTGTCCTTCGCCTATGCCCCGGCCTTCATGCGCGAGGCCCGCATCCGCGTGGCCGCCGAGTGGAAGCGTCCCGACCTGCTGGCCGTCACGCAGCTGGTGGAGCAGGGCCGCCTCTCGCTGGCCGGCCTGGTCACCCACACCCAATCCCCGGGGCGCGCGCACGAGGCCTATGCGGCCGCGTTCGGCGATTCCCACTGCCTGAAGATGGTCCTGGACTGGAGACAATGAGATGAACGACAACACCGCTCCGGTCCGTTTCGTCGAGGCCCTGCGCCGCGAGGCCTCGCAGGAGCCCGCGCCCGTTCACACCGGCGAGGCGAAGAAGGACACGCAGATCATCGCCATCTACGGCAAGGGCGGCATCGGCAAGAGCTTCACCCTGGCCAACCTCAGCTACATGATGGCGCAGCAGGGCAAGAAGGTCCTGTTGATCGGGTGCGACCCCAAGAGCGACACCACCAGCCTGCTGTTCGGCGGCAAGGCCTGCCCCACGATCATCGAGACCTCGTCGAAGAAGAAGCTGGCCGGCGAGCCCGTGTCCATCGGCGACGTGTGCTTCAAGCGTGACGGTGTCTTCGCCATGGAGCTGGGCGGTCCCGAGGTCGGCCGCGGCTGCGGCGGGCGCGGGATCATCCACGGCTTCGAGACGCTGGAGAAGCTGGGCTTCCACGACTGGGGCTTCGACTACGTGCTGCTGGACTTCCTGGGCGACGTGGTCTGCGGCGGCTTCGGGCTGCCCATCGCCCGCGACATGTGCCAGAAGGTCATCGTCGTCGGCTCCAACGACCTGCAGTCGCTGTACGTCGCCAACAACGTGTGCAGCGCAGTGGAGTACTTCCGCAAGCTCGGCGGCAACGTCGGCGTCGCCGGCATGGTGATCAACAAGGACGACGGCACGGGCGAGGCCCAGGCCTTCGCCGCCAATGCCGGCATCCCGGTGCTGGCCGCCATCCCGGCGCACGAGGACATCCGCCGCAAGAGCGCCTCCTACGAGATCATCGGCCGCCCCGGCACCCAGTGGGCGCCCCTTTTCGAGCAGCTGGCCACCAACGTGGCCGAGGCCCCGCCGCGCCGGCCCAAGCCGCAGACGCAGGACGAGTTGCTGGGCCTGTTCAGCAGCGACACCGTGGGCCGCGACGTGGTGCTGCAGCCGGCCACCATGGCCGACATGACCGGCGTGGAGCTCGTGGCCAGGCCCACCCTGGAAGTCATCTACGACGCGGCCTGAGTCATGACCGAAGCCCGCGTCATCCCCATCCAGCCCGTCGCGTCCGGTGCAGCGCCCGATGCAGCGCCGGCTGCGGCCCTGGCGGACGGCCTGGGCTGCCACGCCGGCCGGGACCAGATGCAGCAGGCCGCCGCCGCCGCGGGCAAGAGCGATGTGCTCGCCCAGTACGCCGCCGACTACCCACTGCGCTCCGACGCCGGCCCGCACGACCAGCCGCAAAGCATGTGCCCCGCCTTCGGCTCGCTGCGGGTGGGCCTGCGCATGCGCCGCACCGCCACCATCCTCTCGGGTTCGGCCTGCTGCGTGTACGGCCTGACCTTCACCTCCCACTTCTACGGCGCGCGCCGCAGCGTGGGCTACGTGCCGTTCAACAGCGAGACGCTGGTCACGGGCAAGCTGTTCGAGGACATCCGCGATGCCGTCCACGCCCAGGCCGACCCGGCCAGGCTGGACGCCATCGTCATCATCAACCTGTGCGTGCCCACGGCCAGCGGTGTGCCGCTGAAGCTCCTGCCCAAGGAGATCAACGGCGTGCGCATCATCGGCATCGACGTGCCGGGCTTCGGCGTGCCCACGCATGCGGAGGCGAAGGATGTGCTGGCCGCCGCCATGCTGCGCTATGCCCGCGGCGAGGCCGAGGCCGGCCCCGTGGCCGCGCCGCGCCAGGCGCGCACTGGCCAGCCCGCCATCACCCTGCTGGGCGAGATGTTCCCGGCCGACCCGCCCGGCATCGCGCAGATGCTCGCGCCCATGGGCCTGGCCGTCGGCACGGTGGTGCCCACGCGCGAATGGCGCGAGCTGTACGCCGCGCTCGACTGCGCCGCGGTCGCAGCCATCCACCCGTTCTACACCGCCAGCGTGCGCGAGTTCGAGGCCGCCGGCCGCCCGGTGGTCGGCTCGGCCCCGGTGGGCATGGACGGCACCCACGACTGGCTGGGCGCGATCGGTGCCGCCGCCGGCGTCGCCCCTGCCGCCATCGACGCCGCCCGCAACGCCACGCTGGGTGCTATGCGCGGCGTACTGGCCACGCAAAAAATCAATGGACGCATCACGCTCAGTGGTTACGAAGGGTCTGAGCTGCTGGTCGGCCGCCTCCTCGTCGAGTGTGGCGCGGACCTGCGCTATGTGGGCTCGGCGTGCCCTGCCACGCCCTGGAACGCCGCGGATGCCGAGTGGCTCCGTGCCAGGGGCGTCCACGTGCAGATGCGCGCCAGCCTGGAACAGGACCTGGCCGCGGTCGCCGAGTGGAAGCCGCAGCTGGCCATCGGCACCACGCCCGTGGTGCAGGCCGCCAAGCAGGCGGCCATCCCCGCGCTGTACTTCACCAACCTGATCTCCGCGCGCCCCCTCATGGGCGTGGCGGGCGCCGGCTCGCTGATCCAGGTGATCAACGGCGCCATCGGCAACCAGGCCCGCTTCGACAGCATGAAGGACTTCTTCGGCGGGGTGGGCCAGGGCGACGAGGCCGGCGTGTGGGAGGAAGTCCCGCGCCACTTCCCGGCCTTCCGCGCCGACGTCAGGCGCCAGAACGAGAAGGCCCGCAAGAAGCGCAAGGCCGAGGAGATGGGCGGATGAACCAGCCTGTGCCTCAAATCCCGAAGCCCAACTTCGTCCTGGACCATGACCGCGCGGGCGGCTACTGGGGCGCGGTCTACGTCTTCACGGCCATCAAGGGCCTGCAGGTGGTGATCGACGGCCCCGTAGGCTGCGAGAACCTGCCGGTGACCTCGGTGCTGCACTACACCGACGCCCTGCCGCCGCACGAGCTACCCATCGTGGTGACGGGCCTGGCCGAGGAGCAGCTGGGCCGCGAAGGCACCGAGGGCGCGATGAAACGCGCGCACGGCGTGCTGGACCCGGAGCTGCCGGCGGTGGTGGTGACCGGATCCATCGCCGAGATGATCGGCGGCGGCGTCACGCCCGAGGGCACGAACCTGATGCGGTTCCTGCCTCGCACCATCGACGAGGACCAGTGGCAGTGCGCCAACCGCGCCATGACCTGGCTGTGGACCGAGTACGGCATGAAGAAGGTGCCGGCCCGCGAGCGCAAGCCCGGCGAGAAGCCGCGCGTCAACATCATCGGCCCCTGCTACGGCACCTTCAACAGCGCCAGCGACCTGGCCGAGATCCGCCGCCTGGTGCAGGGCATCGGCGCCGAGATCAACCTGGTCTTCCCCCTGGGCAGCCACCTCGCCGAGGTCTCGCGCCTGGTCGAGGCGGACGCCAACATCTGCATGTACCGCGAGTTCGGCCGCGGCCTGTGCGAGATGCTGGACCGCCCGTACCTGCAGGCCCCCATCGGGCTGCACAGCACCACCCGTTTCCTGCGCAAGCTCGGGGAGATTCTCTCTCTCGACCCCGAGCCCTTCATCGAGCGAGAACGGCACACGACCCTCAAGCCACTGTGGGACCTGTGGCGCTCGGTGACGCAGGACTTTTTCGCCACTGCCTCGTTCGCCATCGTCGCCAGCGAGACCTACACCCGCGGCATTCGCCACTTCCTCGAAGACGAGATGGGCCTGCCCTGCCGCTTCCACGTGCCGCGCCTGCCCGGGGCCAAGACCGACAACGCGCAGGTGCGCGAGCTGGTGCAGGGCCAGACCCCGCTGATCCTGTTCGGCAGCTACAACGAGCGCATGTACCTGGCCGAGGCCGGGGGAGGCTCGGGCATGATGCGTGCGGCCTTCATTCCCGCCTCTTTCCCCGGCGCCATCATCCGGCGCCACACGGGCACGCCCTTCATGGGCTACAGCGGCGCCACCTACCTCCTGCAGGAGGTGTGCAACGCCCTGTTCGATGCCCTGTTCCACATCCTGCCGCTGTCCACCGAGATGGACCGCGTCGAGCCCACCCCCGCCCGCGGCATCGCGGGCCATCCCGACACGCCCTGGAGCGGCCCGGCGCAGGAGCGCCTGCAGCACCTGGTGGCTGGCCAGCCCGTGCTGGTGCAGATCTCGGCGGCCAAGCGCCTGCGCGACGAGGCCGAGCGCGGCGCGCGCGGCGCGTCGGCGGCGCAGGTCGAGGCCTCGCACGTCGACAGCGCGGCGCGCGCGCTCGGGCTGGGAGTGACCGCATGAGGGAGATGAACTTCCCAAGAACGTCGTGGCATGCCGTCGCGGCTACCCAGGCTGCGCGGGTTGGGCGCAGCGGTGGCCGAGAGGCCTTTTTGAAGAAGGAGCAGTCGCATGTCGAATCGGACATCCATTTCCGGCCTGACTGACGAAGAAGCTCAGGAGTTCCACCACTACTGGGTCCAAGGGTTCGTGGGCTTCACGGCAGTCGCCGTCGTCGCCCACATCCTGGTCTGGGCGTGGCGGCCCTGGCTTTGACTGAATCGGCTTAGCACGTTCCCCTAGGAGTCGACCATGACCCATGACCCCGTCATCACACCCAGGCATGTGGCGCGCCGGAGCGATCCGACCCTGCTGCTGGTGTTCGTTCCCTGCTTCCTCGTGCTCATCGCCCTGGCGCTGCTCGGCCAACTGGTCGGCATTTCCTGGAAAGGATGGCTGCCGGGCGCGGAGAACATGAACAACGTGTTCTCGGGGACCCGGGCCGCGGTCTACACCTTCCTGTCTTACATCAACTAGGAGATCACCACCATGTGGAGAATCTGGCGACTCTACGACCCGCTGCGCGCGATGGTCGTCCAAGGCGTCTTCCTGTTCGGCCTGGCGGCGATGATTCACCTCATCCTGCTGAGCACGAACAAGTTCAACTGGCTCGATGGCGCGAAGAAGGCGCCGGTGGCGGCGTCGCAAAACGCGCCGCTGCCCGCGGCCACCCCGGCTGCCAAGTCCTGACGGGCCGGCGACAGGCACGGGTACTGCGTCGCCGCAGCATCCGTGCCTGTCTCCCCGCCCCGTCTTCGTCCAGCACAGCGTTATGCCTCGTGGAGGCAGGAGGGCCCGGCCATGGCCATGCTCAGTTTTGAAAAAAAATACCGAGTCCGCGGCGGCACGCTGGTCGGAGGCGACCTGTTCGATTTCTGGATCGGCCCGTTCTACGTCGGCTTCTTCGGCGTCACGACGATCTTCTTCTCGTTCCTCGGTACCGCACTCATTCTCTGGGGCGCCTCGCAAGGGCCGACCTGGAACCTCTGGCAGATCAGCATCGCGCCGCCGGACCTGTCGTACGGCCTGCGCTTCGCACCGCTCATGGAGGGCGGGCTGTGGCAGCTGATCACGGTCTGCGCCCTCGGCGCCTTCGGTTCCTGGGCGATGCGGGAAGTGGAGATCTGCCGGAAACTGGGCATGGGCTACCACGTGCCCGCCGCCTTCAGCGTCGCCATCCTGGCCTACGTGACCCTGGTGGTGATCCGCCCGGTCCTCATGGGCGCCTGGGGCCATGGGTTTCCGTACGGCATCTTCAGCCACCTGGACTGGGTGTCCAACGTCGGCTACCAGTACCTGCACTTCCACTACAACCCCGCGCACATGATCGCGGTGTCGTTCTTCTTCACCACCGCGCTGGCGCTGTCGCTGCACGGCGGCCTGGTGCTGTCCTCCACCAACCCGGGCAAGGGCCAGGTGGTCAAGACGCCGGAGCATGAGGACACCTACTTCCGCGACATCGTCGGCTACTCGGTCGGCACCCTGGGCATCCACCGCCTGGGCCTGTTCCTGGCCCTGGCGGCGGTCCTGTTCAGCGCCCTGTGCATCGTGATCAGCGGCCCCTTCTGGAGCCGCGGCTGGCCCGAGTGGTGGGGCTGGTGGCTGAACCTGCCGATCTGGTCGCAGTGGCCCCTCAAGTAAACGCCGGGAGCACGACATGGCGCAATACCAGAACCTCTTCACCACCGTGCAGGCCGTCGGGCCCATGCACCACGGCGTCGAACTCGGGCACGGCAACAGCCCTCGCTCGGGCCAGCCCTTCATGTCCTACTGGGCCGGCAAGCTGGGCAACGCCCAGATCGGCCCGATCTACCTGGGCGGGCTCGGCCTGGCCTCGTTGATCCTGGGCACCCTGGCGATCAACATCATCGGCTTCAACATGCTGGCCCAGGTGAACTGGGACCCGGTGCAGTTCGTGCGGCAGCTGTTCTGGCTGGCGCTGGAGCCGCCGCCGCCGGCCTACGGCCTGTCCCTGCCGCCCATGAACCAGGGGGGCTGGTACCTGCTGTCCAGCCTGTTCCTGCTGATGTCCGTCTTCCTGTGGTGGGCCCGCCTGTACCGGCGCGCCAAGGAGCTGGGCCTGGGCATGCACATTCCCTGGGCCTTCGCCTCGGCGATCTGGCTGTTCCTGGTGCTGGGCCTGTTCCGCCCCATCCTCATGGGCTCCTGGAGCGAGGCCGTGCCCTATGGCATCTTCCCGCACCTGGACTGGACGGCCGCCTTCTCGCTGCGGTATGGCAACCTGTTCTACAACCCGTTCCACGCGCTGTCGATCGCCTTCCTGTATGGCTCGGCGCTGCTGTTCGCGATGCACGGCGCCACCATCCTGGCGGTGGGCCGTTACGGCGGCGAGCGCGAGATCGAGCAGATCGTTGACCGCGGCACGGCCTCCGAGCGCGCCGCCCTGTTCTGGCGCTGGACCATGGGCTTCAACGCCACGATGGAATCCATCCACCGCTGGGCCTGGTGGTTCGCGGTGCTGACAACCCTCACGGGCGGCATCGGCATCCTGCTGACCGGCACCGTCGTCGACAACTGGTACCTGTGGGCCGTCAAGCACGGCGTCGCGCCGGCCTACCCGGATGTCTTCCCGGCGGTGACCGATCCCGCGCTGTCCTCTGGAGTGAAGCCATGATCCGCATCCAAGACTGCCTCACG
>JACCDZ010543493.1_pt1 | contig 18623 bp, 44 predicted proteins | sample 7449551 | NCBI WGS metagenome assembly JACCDZ01 (sample SAMN15323452, study PRJNA562643) | freshwater metagenome | isolation source: river surface water | place: USA:Blue River Watershed | collected 2017-08-18
AAGGTTTCAAAGTGCTTAACAATGTCCGACTTATCCAAGGGGATGGGGTCAATGAAATGTCCATCCGTTCTATCCTTGGTGCATTCATGGCGATGGGATGGTCAGCTGACAACATTGCCTTCGGTATGGGCGGTGCATTGTTACAACAAGTCGATCGAGACACTCAAAAGTTCGCAATGAAGTGTTCGGCTGCATTGATCAACGGTGAGTGGGTTGATGTTCAGAAAGATCCTATCACTGATAGTGGCAAGAAGTCTAAAGCTGGTCGTGTTACCCTTTGGACCAACTCTGGTGGTGAGTTCGCTTCTGGTGTAACTCCACCAACTGGTTGGACTGATCGAGGTATCGGTGGTTGGACTAATGCTCTGGAAATGGTGTTCATGAACGGACAACTGACCAAAGACGTCACCTTCGCCGAAGTTCGTGCCAACTCTAACAAGTAATACTTAAGTATTACTTTTAAAGACCCCACACTTGGTGGGGTCTTTTCATTTAGTTGTTGTCGTTTATTACAATCTGCTGTATAATAACTACAGTTGATTAGGAGAACGAAATGCAGGCTTATCGCGAAATTGGTTTTATGGAAGGTTATCGAATGATGCGAGCAGTTGATGCAGACTGGCTCAGTTCGGTATTCATGGCTTTCGTCTGGGTTCTCCGTGGTGATAAGATTCAAGTTGAGGATTGAAAGACTTGTTGACTTTTATCCAAGTTTGTAGTATAATAGTTGTATTGATAATGTGAAAGTGACTTTGTAATGATTCTGAACAGCACCCCTGAAAATCAAGCCATCTTGTCCAACGTGGGCGAAGTCGGCGAGTTCCGTATCCGTAACTCTGCCAAGGCATTTAGCATTCTGTCTAGTGGCTTGTACGCCAACAAGATTAAAGCCATCATCCGTGAGTTGTCTTGCAACGCTGTTGATAGTCATGTTGCAGCTGGCAAGACCGATGTTCCCTTTGAAGTTCATCTGCCCAATGCACTTGAACCCCACTTTAGTATCCGTGACTTTGGCACTGGTCTTGACCATGACCAAGTGACCAACATCTACACAACTTACTTTGAGTCTACCAAAACCAACTCCAATGCATTTATCGGTGCCTTGGGTCTGGGTTCCAAGTCTCCATTCTCTTACACTGATAACTTTACAGTGACTGCTGTCAAAGATGGTGTCAAGGGTATCTACTCTGCATTTATCAACGGCGAAGGTGTGCCGTCTATCGCCAAGATGATGGATGAACCAACCGATGATCCTTCTGGCGTTGAGATCAAGTTCTCTGTGAATGATCGCTTTGACTTTCAAAAGTTCAAAGAAGAAGCCGTGTCTGTGTACAAGTGGTTTAAACTGCAGCCTAAAATCACTGGCGCAACTGTTACTATCACTCAAGAAAAGTACGAAACTGAAAACCTGATTCAAGGTGTTCATGTTCGCGAGAACGATCGTTATCGTTCCAAGAGTTCTAGCATTGCTTTGATGGGTAACATTGCATATCCAATTGATGTGCCAAACCCCGAGCAGCTGGGCGATGTTCGTCGTCTGCTTGAGTGTGGTCTTGTGATGGAGTTTGGTATCGGTGAGTTGGACTTCCAAGCATCTCGCGAAGGTTTGTCTTACATCCCACAGACTATCGAGTCTATCAAAAAGAAACTTACTGCTGTCAATGACCAGTTGGTTACTCACATTGCAAAAGAAGCAGATGGTTATGCCAACAAATGGGATCGTGCTATCTTTTTGTCTAAGAAAGTGGACCATCCGCTGTGGCTTGCTGCTGTGCGCACTTATGTTGCTAACACTAATCTTGAAACAGTTGATGTTGCAACCAACCGATACAATTTCTTGCGAGAGTTCCGTATCAAGGTTGACGAATTGGCATCTAAGTATAACATTGCTGTTCGTGGTTTCACTCGCAGCAAAGGTTCTAGTAACTGTGGTAGTCTGACCCACTCGGCTGAACACAGTCGTACTGGTGGTGTGTACGCAACTACATACTACTGGGGTTTCCATGTTTCAGAGAGCACTGAGTTTGTTATCAACGATACAAACGTCGGTGTTGGTGAACGCGCTAAGTATCATTATCGTAACACCAATGATCTGGGCACTACTTACCAAAAGCATGTTTATGTTTTGGATAAATTAGATACTAGCAAGCCGATGGACACTGCACAATTCTTTGCAGATATCCAAGAGCCACCTGCTAGCAAGCGTCATCTTGCATCGTCTTTGATGATCAAGCCACGCAAAGATTCTAGCGTTGGTCGCAATGTTTCTATCCTTGGTATGGAAAAGAAACGTCGCGGATACAGCACTGATGTTATTGTTTGGACTGATGCTGGCAAGCTAGATAGTTTTGATAAAACCAAAACACACTACTATGTGCCGCTGACTGGTTATGTCATGGTTACCAACACCAAAGATGGTTACACTGACGCCAAAGAATTGGTTGAGCACTTGAAGTCTTCTGGTATGTCGGCATTCGCCAACGTAACAGTTTATGGTGTGCGTAAAACTGACCTCCCTGAAGTCAAGAAATTGTCTAACTGGGTTAACATTGAAGATCACATTAGCAAGACACTCAAGGTTCCTGACCAGAACATTATCTTGACTGTGGCTCTTCAAGATTCCACCATGAATGCTTTTGCATTCATGGGTAATGCTTACAGTTCTACATTGAAGGTTGATCACTCTGGCGTACGCCAAGATTCTCCATTCAAAGAATATGTAAAGAAATATGACAACTTCAAACGTGTACAGTTTTCTGAACATGCAATGAAGTCGTTGTACTCTGCGTATGGAAAGTCGATTAACTTCGACATGTCTGCCGCAGTCAATGCGATTGTTTCAGAACACGTCGCAGTTCGTAAACGCTATCCGCTGTTGGGTAGTATTGATAGTGGTGCATCTCATGGTGCCATCGCAGAGTATGTAAATTTGATTGACAATTTGAAAGGTATTTAATCATGTCTTATCCATTCCTGATCCAAGGTAACAACATCGTTGTGGTGATCGGCAACAAGAGCCACACCATCTCTAAAACTCACATCACTTACAACAAAGTGCTTGATGCAATCAAAGCAGGTGATTGGGAAACTGTCAAGGACACCATCGAGCCTAAGAAAGTTGTGTTGAACTACGGCAAGGGCAATGTGTCCGTGCAAGGTGAACAACTGTTCTGGAAAGGCAAAGAGTTGAACAGTGGTCTTGCCACTCGCATGATTGCCATGCTTCAAGAAGGTTTCCCGATTGAGCCCATGGTCAACTTCATGGAAAACTTGTACAAGAACCCATCAAAGCGTTCTGTTGATGAGTTGTACAACTTCTTGGAAAAGAGCCAGCTGCCTATCACTCCAGATGGTTGCTTCTTGGCTTACAAGAAAGTTCGCGACAACTACATGGATTGCCACACTGGCACCATGGACAACTCTGTTGGCAAGATCGTAGAGATGGAGCGTAACGAAGTTGACGACAACAAGGATCGTACTTGCTCTGCTGGTTTGCACTTTTGCTCATTGGGTTACTTGAACCACTTTGGTGGTGAGCGTATCATGATCGTTAAGATCAACCCAGCTGATGTTGTGTCTATTCCTAGCGACTACAACGACACCAAGGGTCGTGCATGTCGTTACGAAGTTATCGGTGAGTTGAACAAAGAAGAAGCACCTGCTGATGCTTTTACTGCTCCTGTTCAAGCCAACGGTAACACTATCGTTCGTCCCGCTGTTCGCGAAGGTAACTCTGCGTTCTATCGTGGTTACGAAGTTGGTTTCCTTGAGTTGCCGTTTCGTGGCGCTCAAGAAGTGACTGCAGAGGAATACAAAGCATACCATGAGGGTTATGTCAAGGGTAAAAACGATGCTGTGAACGGCACTCGTCGTTACCGACTGGTTAGTCAAGCGACTAACCGTCCTGCTTGGACGCCAGTCTAAAGAATGCCCTTCGGGGCATTTTTATTTGTTTTGCATTTGTAGTTGTGGTATAATTTCTGTATAGTTTTTGGAGTTGTTGATGTCTTATTTTATTCGTAATGCTAATATGTTCACTATTGCTTCTGAAGAAGCACTGGACATTCAGAAAGTTCTACCTGTTGGTAACTACACTGTAAAACAAAACCCAATGAGTGGGCAATTCTTCTTGGAGATGGTTGACTCATTCGAGCCAATGAAAAAGTTGTATGGCAATACAACTAAAAACTCAGATCGTATCTTGCGCACCTTCATGGATCGCCCCAACTCAACTGGTGTGATGTTGACTGGTGAAAAAGGTAGTGGCAAGTCTCTGCTGGCTAAGACTATTTCTATTGATGCTGCAAGCCAAGGTATTCCTACACTGATTATCAATACTCCATTCACTGGAGATAACTTTAACAAGTTTATGCAGGACATCGAACAGCCATGCGTTATCTTGTTTGATGAGTTCGAAAAGGTTTACACTGAGCAAGACCAAGAAGCTGCATTGACTCTGATGGATGGCGTGTTCCCATCACGTAAGTTGTTTGTGCTGACTTGTAATGACAAGTGGCGTATCAATCAGCACATGCGTAACCGTCCAGGTCGTATCTACTACATGATCGAGTTTGCTGGTTTGGATACTCAATTCATTCGCGAGTACTGTCAAGATGTCTTGATTGCCAAGAATCACATTGACAAGGTTTGCGAGATCGCTGCGCTGTTCGAACAATTCAACTTCGATATGCTGAAGGCACTGGTTGAGGAAATGAATCGTTATAACGAAACTCCTCAAGATGCTATCTCTATGTTGAACGCCAAGCCTGAGTACAACAACAAAGGTACATTCGATGTGAACTTGGTTGTTAGTGGTCGTGAGATTCCAATGGAAGAGTTGGAAACCAAAGCATGGCATGGTAACCCACTGGTTGGCAACATCCACGTGGAGTACGACACTGATCCAAATGGATTGGTTGAAGATGACACTGTCAACACTTGGTTCACTAAAGTCTTTACTCCAAATGACTTGAAGAAAGTTGCTGCTGAAAAAGGTATCTTTACGTATACCAATTCAGCTGGAGATGTTCTGTTGCTGTCTCGCCAAAAGCAACAAACACAATTCAACTACTTGGCACTGTGAGGTAAATTATGGATTTAGCACTATTGGTTTATGCCATCTCGCTGTTGCATGGCATCGGTGTGTTTTTCACAGCGATGATTATGTTGTGTGCTGCTGTTGGTGTCGGTAACTTCATCTATTGGGTTGACTCATACAGCCCATCAGCAGAGAAAGTCGCTGGTATTCGTAAGCGTCTTTGGAAAGCATTCTGGGTTGCCATTGTATCAGCGTGGTTCTTGATTTTGTTACCTACAGAAAAGACTGCATACACTATGGTTGGTGCTTATGCTGCCCAGAAGGTTGCAGAGAACGAAAAGGTTCAGCAAATGTCTGGCAAGGTGCTGACTATCATCGAGCAGAAACTTGATTCTTACATTGATGATGGTATCAAAGAAATCGAAGACAAAGCTGAGAAAGCCAAGAAGAAGAAATGACCACTGTTAACAGAGAAGACTTTATTGTCATCCACGTTACACTGCCATCGGGATTTGAGTGTAAGATTCCTGCAAGGGGATTCAATCTCAAGTCTTGGTTGGCATTCGAAGATAGACTTGGTTCTAAGTATACATATGATGTAGTACCAGAAAAAGTATATCAACATGTTTTATTAGGAGACCCAGACGAATGTCTATCATCGCCACCTGTGGACACACCGTCCAAGAAATCGAAGACACCCTCGACATCGCCACAAAAGAGTGGACGATCAACGAAGACGGTTGGCAAAAAGCCATCGGCTACAAAACCGTCTGTAAAACCTGCTACCAAGAGTACAAGAAAAACGGTGCGCTCATCGACAGCGAAGCCGAAGAGTTCGACTGGCTCCACAACAAGGAAGAAGACTAATGAACCTAGCAAGCCTACGCGAGTACGCAAAGCATAAAGACGGTACATATGTGGCATTTGAGATGTCACAAGCCAGCAAAGATTTACTGGATAATTTTGTTCAGATGAATCTTGGGTTGACAGAACGAGTAGACAAGAGCACATATCACACAACTGTGATCTACTCTAGAACACCTGTGCCATCAGCTGAGCGACACAAAGGATTCAGTGAGAATCAATCAGCACGTGTTATTGGTTATGAAGTATTTCCTACCAAGAACGATGGCAAGTGTTTGGTGATGCGTATACAATGCCCGTTTGCTGAAGAACTAAACAAGCAGTTGACTATTGAGGGTGCCACATCTGATTATCCAGAGTACAAACCTCATGTGACAATTGCTTACAATATGACTCAAGAAGTTGATCCTGCTACTATGCCCATGCCGCAGTTCGATCTAGTTTTTGATACTCTAAAGGTAGAGCCACTTGATGCAGAATATACCCCAAAAAACGCAGACAATTAACGATCTGTTTGATAACATTAACTTCAATGTTTATGATTATCCAATAGGTGGCAAGATGGTAGTTGCAAAGTATGCGCTGCCTTTTCACTACGCCACACTTGCAGAAACAGACGCTGCTGTTCGAGAACAAATTAAAACATCTCTGCTTCAACAAACGATTGACCATATATTGCAGAATAAACTTTGCGAGTTCACTCAGATGCGATCTATTGATGGTCAAACGACAGTGGCTTGCAGGTTGTACTTGGCTCCAAATGACCAGATCAAGATTCTTAGAGTTGCCAATAAAATCTAATACTTAAGTATTACTTTTAAAGACCCTACCGAGTGTAGGGTTTTTGTTGTCTTTTATGATTAACTGATGTATAATAACTACAGTTGATTAGGAAACGATATGAACCGAAATGATCTGATTGAATTGATTCTTGACCATGCGATCCAACGTGGTGAGTATTCCCAGTTGTTTATGGATCGTCTCCATGGCAGCAACGATGCTGAACTGAGCGAGTTGCTCGAGAAATTTGAAGAAACTGTCTAAGGAATCAAAATGACTGGATACAATACTGCTGAGGAAGCTATCCAAGCTGGAATTGATGCTGGCGGTGTGGATGATTTTTATGGAATGAATTGCAACGACTATCTCGACGATGACCAAATGGAATGTCTTGGCTGGGATGGAGTGGATCGTCGTTGTGACTGTGGTAATCGTCGTGTTAGCTGGGAAACTGGTCAGTACGATAATGGTAAATTCTATGCTTATGCTGTGGCTTATTAAGGAATTTTGTTATGCGTAAACTTGCTAAAATTGTTAAGATTGATGAACTGAATCCCATCGAAGGTGCCGATGCCATCGAGTGTGCAGTTGTTGGTGGTTGGAAGGTAGTGGCTCAGAAGGGTCTCTACAATGTCGGTGATCTGGCTGTGTACTTTGAGATCGACTCTTGGATCCCACACGAGTTGGCTCCATTCCTGTCTAAAGGTAAAGAGCCTCGTGAGTTTGAAGGTGTTAAGGGTGAACGTCTGAAGACTATCAAGCTGCGTGGTCAGTTGTCTCAGGGTTTGCTGATGCCTCTCACAGAAGTCATTGAAAAAGCTGGGTGTCATTCTCCACTAGAAGAAGGAATAGACGTAACAGAATGGCTAGGTATCAAGAAGTGGGAGAAGCCAATCAACGCACAGTTGGCTGGTGTGTGTAAGGGTAATTTCCCTTCGCTGATCCCTAAGACTGATCAAGAACGTGCTCAAAACTTGAAGAAAGAAATTACTGCTGCTACAGAATCTGCTCTTAAGTTCGAAATCACTGAAAAGCTGGAAGGCTCTTCAATGACATGCTACCTGATTGATGGTGTGTTTGGTGTTTGCTCTCGTAACATGGATCTGAAGGAAACTGCAGAGAATGCATTCTGGAAGACTGCTCGTGTTGCTGGTGTTGAAGAAAAGATGCGTGATGAGTTTGGTCTTGCTGACTTTGCTGTTCAAGGTGAATTAATTGGACCTGGAATTCAAGGTAACATCTACAACCTGAAGGACACTATGTTCTGCATCTTCGATATCTACGATATTCGTCGTGGTGAATATGTTGATCCTACGACTCGTCGTGCCATGGTTGCGTCTATGGGTTTGACTCATGTGCCAGTTATTGCACATCAAGCAGAACTGTTTGATACTCTTGGCATCACAGACATCAACCAATTGCTGACTTTTGCTGAAGGTAAGTCTACACTGGCTGCTGTGGAGCGTGAAGGTATTGTGTTCAAACAAGTTGACGGTGGTATGACCTTCAAAGCAATCTCTAACAAGTACCTGCTAGGAGAAAAGTGATGGATCTAGAAATGTCGCAAAAACACAAGATGTGGACAAAGCAAATACTGATTCATGGTTATTATTTGCAAGGCACTTGTTCGGCTTGCCCCGAACAGTACGATGTGTTTGATAACAAAGACCAGCAAGTTGCTTATCTACGTCTGCGTCATGGACATTTCTATGCGTCAGTGCCAGACGTTGGTGGTGACGTGGTTTACGAAGCTGATCCAGAAGGTGATGGTTGCTTTATGGATCATGAGCGTGTCAAGTATTTGACCGAAGCAATTCTTGCAGTGCAAGAGTATTATATCAATCGTCGTTGGGACAACGGCACAGACTACTGAGAGTATATTATGTCAAAAGCAAAACAAGTTATTCAGAAACCAATCCAAGGCGTCTTTAAAGAAGATGTTCAGGTCGGTGATAAAGTTATGGTAGTGACCAAAGGTCGTGGTAATGTTGGTATCAGTAAGGGTACTTACATTGGTTACGTTGAGGGTAAAGACTACGGTAGTATGCTCAAGAAAGCTGTTATTGAAATTGACGCTGTTCGTTATGCCAATTTCTTTCCAGATGGTCGTGAATTCAACTGGCGTAAAGATTATGACTCTGCAACGTACGATCAGATTAAAGGTACTCTGACTAACCGCCAAGTCCCTTACATTCGTCGCACAACTCTTAAACTCAACCGTATCGCTACAATCAAATGAACAAACTATACGTATTGGTCGGTGTTCCAGCATCTGGTAAGTCCACTTGGACAAGCAACCAGATCTGGGCTAAAGATATTCCTGTCGTATCCACCGATCGATTCGTTGAGGAATATGCTGCCAAGCACGGCAAGACTTACTCTGAAGTGTTTGAAGAATACATGCCCATCGCTGTCAAGTTGATGGCTAACCAAGTATTGATCTGTCAAGCTAACAAGACAGACATTATCTGGGATCAAACATCTACAACTGTGGCAACTCGTGCGAAAAAGATTCGTATGTTGCCTGAGTATTACAAAATTGCAGTGGTGTTCAAGACTCCACCAACAGCTGAATTGCAACGTCGTTTGGCTAGTCGTCCAGGGAAAACAATTCCTTGGGATGTGGTGTCCAATATGGCTGCACAATTAGAAGCTGAACCTCCTACACAGGAAGAAGGTTTCGATGAAATCTGGTACACATAAGGAATCGTATGACACTTGAAGAACGAATCACACAGTTGGAACAACGTCTGGCTTTTATGGAAGGTCGTGTTGCTGCGCTCGAAGCAAAGAATATGACATATGGTCCACTGCCAACTATTCCAGCACCAACCACACCAGTGAATCCTTGGTTGCCTAAGAATCCTTGGGAACCGCCATATACAGTTACATGTAAGTTGGCTGATGGTACAACCAAAGAATTTACATTAGATTCTCCAATATTGGCGATGACAAACAAATGAATGAAACTCTAATTCTTATTGCTCTGTTGTTCACAAAGCATTTTGTTGTGGACTTTCCACTGCAAAAGCCGTATCAGTGGATGAACAAAGGTACGTATGGACATCTTGGTGGCATCTTGCATGCTTGGTTGCATGGCTGTGCAACGGTGTTGTGCTTTTACTGGTGGGCACCAATGGCTGCTATCTATCTTGGTGTTATGGATATGATTATCCACTACCACATCGACTGGGCTAAGATGAACATCAACAAACACTACGGATGGAGAGCAGATACACACGAGCAGTTTTGGTGGTTGTTGGGCTTGGATCAATTCCTGCATGCGCTGACTTACATTGGCTTGGTAGCAATGGTGACCGCATGAGTAATATCTACGACTGGATAGACGAAGGTGGTTACTCCGAGGGTGATCCAAATGATCCAAAGTTCTTGGAGATCCAGAAGCGATGGCATGCTGTGATTCCCAAACGCAGAGTTATCATTGCTGGTGGTCGTGACTACCATAACTACGATGCGCTGTTGGAAGCTGTCGCTGAATCTGGTTTCACCATTGATGTGGTTGTTTCTGGTGGTGCCAATGGTGTTGATGCCATGGGTGAACGTTGGGCTGAAGAAAACGGTGTTAATCTAACTATCTTCAGAGCAGACTGGCAAACTCATGGTCGCGCTGCTGGACCAATTCGTAACCGTAAGATGGCAGAGAATGCCGATGCGCTAATTGCTCTGTGGGATGGCAAGAGTCGTGGCACTAAGAATATGATTGAAACTGCAACCAAACATGGGTTGATGGTTTATGTAAAAAGGATTGATAATGCTTAAACATACACAAGGTAATTTGATTGATCTTGCTGAAGGTGGACAGTTCGATGTCATCGTGCAAGGGTGCAACTGCTTCAACACAATGGGTGGTGGTATTGCTCGCGAGATTCGTGGACGCTATCCCAGCGCTGCTGCTGTTGATGCAGACACCCAACGTGGTGATATTATGAAGTTGGGTAACTGGACTGAAGTTACCATTGATGCGCCAACTGAAGGACACCAATTTATTATCGTCAATGCTTACACTCAATTCAAGATGAGTACTGGCGAAGACGTGTTTGAATACGATGCATTTGGTTGTGTTATCCGTAAACTTATCCGTTCTTTCCCAGCACGTCGTATTGGCTTGCCTTACATTGGTATGGGCTTGGCTGGTGGAGATCCCGATATCATCATGGCTTATATCGAGAACTTTGCTGAGGAACACGCAAAGAGTGGTGGCACTGTTACATTGGTAGAATTCAAATGAGTGTTCGTTGCTGGGTGATTGCTGGTAATCATGATCAATACCAGCAGTACGTTAATCGCAAGTCCAAAGAAATTGATGGTGTAAAGTTTTCATACGTCAGTCGACCAGAAACTCTCCGTGGGTTTGTTAATCCACATGGTGTGTTTATTGGTTCATGGCGTAGCCGAGATGATATACTAGAGATACTGGACGTGCTTATGGTCAGTACCAATACAGACACTAGTAAATTACAGAGACTCAAGAACGAAGTTTGGCAACAAGCCACACATCAACAAATAAACCAAGCAGCTGTGACATCAGCTGCAAAGCGACTGGCAGATGCAATTGACCAAGAAGTGATGAATACCATAAAAGCATCGGCTGGTCAACTGATTGATGGCAGCGTCAAACAAACTCAAGGTTACGAACATTATTTTCTGGAACAGTGATATGACCGAAGAACAAGTAATTAAGGATATCATCCGTCGTGCCAATGCCAAGGTCAAGCTGATTCGCAAACATCAGAAAGAACTACAAGAGATATACGATCAGTGTAATCACCACGGGACAGTTGAACAGAAATCATCTTATTTCGGTGGTTCATACTACGATCATGCATACACTCGCTATTGGGCTCAGTGCACAGTATGTGGAAAGAAGTCCGAGGAAGTGACCAAAGAGCACAGTTATTATGGTTAATGACACTAATCCCGCCAAAGACTGGCCAGAAGACTTTGCACACGAAAATGGTATGTACTACTGTCGTTGTATGGTTTGTAAGGAACAATTCATAGGTTATAAGCGTAGAGTGGTATGTAAAGAATGCGACTCTAAACCCAAGTCGTGCCCTTGGAACGAATGGAAGCCCAGTAAGGATATTTGATGGAACATATTAAAACACATAAAATTCATCCAGTTCACCTGACACCAAAGGATACTATCTCCTTACATTATTCTTACGAAGAAGATGGTAAACTACAGGAGAAATACCTGAAACTGGATAAGGTAGAGCAGGATGTGATGATCGATACTGTGATCGTCTATCGCGTGGACAATGAATTAGGTCTAAAGGCTGGTCGAGCAATCATTATGGGTACAGACGATGGAACATATAAAGATCTACCATTATCCCAAGATACAATTCCTGTGAATCGATCCGTTGATCACGCCATTAAAGAATTCTACACATCATGATCGAAATCACAAAAACACTTGAGTACTGGACAGTTGAAAATACTGGTTGGAGCGGTGGTATTTCTTGGTTTAAAACTGGTGGCAGCGAGGCTAATCCACTACGCTTTAAGACCTTTGATGAGGCTCTTAAGTTTGCAGTTCATAACAAGAACAAGTTTGATGATCCAGATCAGCTGTGGCGTGTGGTTCATACAAAGATTGAGCGTAGTGACCCCACTAAGCGTGTAACAACCGAAGAATTTCAACTGGTATAAAGTAAAACTTAGGTATTACTTTTAAAGACCCTCAGCGATTGAGGGTTTTGTCATTTATCGCTTGTCGCTAATTGCAATCTCTTGTATAATAAAGGCATGAAACAAGATCTGATCCGAATCGTCGCCTTTATCGCTGTTCTGGTAGCCATCGTGATGTTTGTGGCTCCCACGCCCACTAGCCACTGCATTAAGCGAGTTGGTGCTTGTTCGGTCTACACTGGAGTTTAAAATGAAGTACATTCTAGTTGAAGCAACAAACCCTAAAGAGCTAATGGTTCGTGTAAACGATTTTATTAGTGAAGGCTACACGCCACAAGGTGGAATAAGCGTTGCCTGCCACTATAGCGGTAGCATCTACTACACTCAAGCAATGGTGAAATAACATGTCTGAATACGTCGTAGTCCACCTCTCTCCCAACTACAAATGCGCCCACGAGGACGATGCTCCCATCCTCTTCGAATCCGACTGTCTGGCTCAGGCTATCACCTACTCATCCAAGCGTTGGGACTCCGAGAAGGTCGATATAGCCGTTTATCAGCCTCGTACAGAGGGTTATCGCCAGATCAATCGTCACCCTGCTCGGGACGCTAGAGGGCGTTTCGAGGCTCGATAATAACCCTCAGAAGTGTAGGTTATCCAGATACTTGTTGTCGGTAATTGCAAACGGCTGTATAATAACTACAGTTGATTAGGAAAGAAAGACCCAAATGTATAGCTTCTCACCACTCGCCGATATCCCTGTTGATCACGCTGGCTTGTTTATTGTTGGTATGGGTTGCGCCATGTGGTTGGCAATCTGCTTGTTTAACTCTCCCGAAGACTTTTTCGTTAACTTTTTCTTTGTAGTGATTATCATGGCTATCGGTTATGGTGTGTCTTTCCATTGGACCAATCAAGAGCCAAAAACCTTTAAGAATGAGAAGGTCACTGCTGAATTGGTTGGGTTTCAACCTGAAGGTTATCGCGAAAAGTCTGGTAAGAGTATGGTTGATCGTCACTATATGTACGTTGTGTATCGTGTTGGTGGTGAGCAAGTTATCTTGCAAGCTCAAACTGGTGTGGTGTATCCACAAACTGCAATCTTGTACAAAAACTAAGGAATACATCATGACTACTGTAGCACAAATGATTGAATGGATGAAGACTCTCCCACAAGACGCTGAAGTTGAGTGTGGTGTGGAAGTTACACGTGGCTACGATACTTACATGACATACAATTCAGTGAAGATCGACTACTGTGATGTCTTTGACTACACTAGCGAAGAAGATCGGGTGAAGTATCCGAAAATGGCTGGCATGTGCATCGTACGTATTTGTGGAGAATAAAATGGTCAAATTTGTTGTTTATCAAGTAGAGTACGGTGGTGATGTGGATGGCACTGGACCAGAGCGTTGGTTAGGTGCAGAGTTGGGTCGTTTCGACACCGAAGACGCTGCCTTGGACTTTGTTGACGATCAAAATGAAACCTGTGAAGTGTTGGAGGAATCGCAATGATAGGTACATATGAGCGCATTGCTCAGCGTCTGCTGGTGGGTCAACCCCGAGCTAAGCCATTCTGTAAGTTGATAGGTGGCAAGTTTATGGTGGGTACTCAAAGCCTGCATCGTACACCACAAAGTCGACGCTGGCGTACATTTTGGAGATTGAAGTTCAATCGTATCGGTAGACCCACTGGAGAACCCCATGACCAACCAACTTGATTATCATGACGCCATCCGAGAGATGCACAAGGGTCGGGTGGTGCAATACATCGGCACTGTCAATGGACCAGTTTGGCATCGGGGAATATCTTTCTGCATGCAACGTGGGTGCGTATTCGTGTTCGACGGCAGAGTGATTCCCAAGTCATATGGCCATATGGTGTACGATCCTGATTTTCGCTATGAGCTAACTGGTGAAACCGTGGACCCACGTGGTTGGCCAAATAAACCCAAACGACATCCAGAAATTAAAGTGATGAGCGGATACTCTAGAATAGGATTAAACAACGTATGAACGAACACTTTACAAAACAAATTGAACAAGGCGCAACCGAGATGTTTTTCTATGCTATCGAGCGTGAGGGTAACTTGAGGATCCAACGACATCGTGGTACACTGGAGACATTTCCCACTAACTTAGAATATGTCCGACACCTGACTGATGGTATGCCCTTGTTCAAAGAATCAGTATGACCTTAGAAAATGCCCTAAAGATCAAACAACTGCTACAAGAGCTAGTGCCAGATCCAGAGATCGACTTTGGTCCAGCCTATGAAGGAACCAAGCAACGAAAGAAAGAAGCCATAAAGATCCTGAATGTAGAGATTCGATGGATGAAAGCGCTAAAGGATAAATCATGAAGCAATGTGCACAGTGTCAAGCCCAATACCAACCTTGTAAGACTGATTCTGGATGCCCCAAGTGTGCTCCAAATACCCAAATCTCCGAACAAGAGTTTATCAAGCCCATTACTGTACATGGTTGGGTCTGGAAGAAAACAACCGAGGATGGTATGTATAGCCCATCCTACACTCCAGCACAACACGTGCCAAGAGGCGAACTATTCGCTCTGGTCGATCCTGCTGACTTACATGAACCACTAAAGAATACAAAATGGAGCAGTGAATGAAAGATGCAGCAATCCTAATCTTAATCCTGTACGTGATGGCCAATGCAGCCATAGTCTATTACTTTTTCATCTACAAACAACACAAGATTGATAAGGAATACCGTGAACAACTCCACAGAATACGACGTGGTTATATCCACCCTACAAGCCAAGAAAGATAGTCTGTGGCGTATGACCCAAGCCAACATGAACAGTGAGTTTATTGGAATGAATATTATGGATGATATACGTCTAGAGCAGATAGGTGAGTTAAACGAAGCCATGGGCATGTGGCTAATCTGGAAGGAAGAAAAACATGCAAATAAAACCAATACCCAGACTGATTGATCATCTTTGGTATCCGATTCTTGTAAGAGTCCGTGGTTCAAATCATTGTCGTATTGTGGAGATGCAAGGTTGTGACGTAAATGCTTGGAATGAGTATGTTAGGAGCCAACGATGAACACTGCAAGAGAGTTTAAAGACTACATTACTCGACACAGAGATCATCTAAAGAAATGCTACTGGGATGATCTAATTGTTATCATAAAGATGCAAACCTGCAAAAAGAACAAGAAACCACGTATAAAGAACGAACAGTATGACCTTACTAAGATGTAATGCATGTCGATGGGCAGGAATGATACACTGCTCCGAACCTGAATACTGTGGTGGAATGACCTTACCTACATGGGATGAAACCCAAGATGATCTAAGGAAGATCCAACAAGCATTCGTCGCTCTACACAATACTGGGGAAAAGAACTGGACACCAGAGGAAAGGGAAAGAGCATATAGACTAAGAAAACGATGTGTCCAACTGGCAGAACATCGATACTCACTATTAAGGAACAACAATGGATAAACTAACTGCCCAAGATGTAATTGATCTAGTGATCAAAAGTGCTCAGAGAATGAGAGAAAGTGGGGAAAGCGATCTACGTTCTATCATCTGGTTATGTTCTGGTCTACGATCTGATATGACGGCAGGTAAGACTAGAGAAGCAATCTTGTCTGAGCTAGAGGAAGAGGAAGTGGAATTGTGCTCTGTGTGTGGAGAAGAATGGTCTGGGACTAGCTGTGGTGCCGAAGACTGTGGCTGGATCAAATGATGCTTATATAGGCAGCGTCTAGGATGTGGTGTTCGTAGTCGGCTAAATAAGGCTTATCTGTGTTAATGAAGAAAAACGATGGCATACAAAGAAAAAACTTGTCCTAAGTGTGGCGATAAGCACACCAAGCGTGGCGAATACTGTTCACGCTCATGTGGTAACAGCAGACCAATGCCTGAATATCAAAAGCAAACTATGTCTGAAGTCAAGCGTGAGTGGGCATATAACACTGATACAGGCGAAGAATCCCGTTGGCGTATCAACAACCACGAAGAACCAGAGCCAGTGGCACCCTTACGACATTCTCCATTGGGGATCAACCAATTTATTGATCGAGACGGTGATCTTTGGACTGAAAACTAAAGTATTACTGCAATATTGCAAAAAAGACTTGACATTTACTTGACTTTGGGGTATACTCACTGTGTGAGTGGATGATAAGGATAGATGATGTATTTGTTCTGGTGTGAATTCGATTGTGGTCGTGTGTTTATTACATGGAATCTATCTAAGAGTCGTGCTGTGCGTCTCCATAGGTTCTATGAGAAGGCTAATATGGATGGTCTAGTGAGGTTTGGATGGAGAGAAGACCAACCAGACTCTCTAGAGCAGAAACTGCTTGTCCATAAGTCCAAGATGGTGTAAGATTGTCTCTTTACAGGAGAGACTATGTTTGAGGTCACGGACGAATCGGGTAATACTTTCGTTTTCGATAGTTTTGAGGAAATTTCACAGTTTTTCAGCGAGTGTGTGTGGGCTGTGGGGGCTGAAGACGCCCAAATCACCGTGAAATTCGCTAATCCCCTCAACGATTAAGGGTTATTCCAGAAAACGCTTGTCGTTAATTGCAATTTCGACGATAATTCTATTATTGAATCGAGAAAAGAAAGAGATTATGACTACTGTGAACTTTGACGCTGCAACTGGTAACTACATCGCCCGAGTGGGCACCAAGACTATCAAGTCTTACTCTAAGAGCTACGTGGAACGCAAGGTTCGTGCTCTTTCTGGTGACATGGATCGTGCCATTGCTGCAGCCACTGAAAAGTCCACACGTTACGACATCAATACCAGATTTGGTTTTGTCGAGAAACTGGTGACCATGGTTGCCAGTGGTGTTCAGCCATCGGCAGTTATCACTGGTGAAGGTGGTTTGGGCAAGACTTATACTGTGTCTAAAACCCTAGAGTCTGCTGGTTATACAGACATCTCTAGCTTGGCTGATTTTGAAGTGGGCAGTGTTATCAATACTCGCAAGTGCTACACCATGGTCAAAGGCTATAGCACTGCCAAGGGTTTGTATCGTACCCTGTTCGAGAACAACAAAAGTATTATCGTGTTCGACGACTGTGACGCTGTGTTGAAGGATCCCGTGGCTCTTAACTTGCTCAAGGGTGCGCTGGACTCTTATGGCAAGCGTATCATTAGCTGGAATGCCGACATGCGCGACGATGATCTGCCACGTAGTTTCGAGTTTACTGGTCGTGTGATTTTCATCTCTAACATGGATCAGTCTCGTATCGACCAAGCCATTCGCTCGCGTTCGATGATGATTGACTTGTCTATGACCTTAGACCAAAAGATTGATCGCATGGAACACATTGCCCTTAGTGCTGAGTTCTTGCCTGAGTACGACAAAAAGATCAAGACCGATGCCTTGGCGCTGATTCGTGAGATCAAGGACGACTGTAAAGAGATTAGCCTTCGTACTCTTATCGCTGTGTCTAAGGTTCGTGCCAGTAACCGAGACTGGCGTGATCTGGCCACTTACATGCTGACTTGCTAAAGTAATACTTACGGGTTACTTGTGTTTTATGGTGATCTAGGGTATAATAGGTACAACTTAGGAGATACGATGTACACAGTGATTTTCCCTACAGGTCGAGTAATGCAATTCTATGTCAAGTCTGTAGCCCAGCTGTATGCCCAGAATGGTCGTGGCACTCTAGTGGACTTGCAAGAGACGGCTCTCGAAAGCATTAAGAATAACCCTCAACTGTTAGAGGTTATTCAGCGCATGGCTTGTCGGTAATTGCAATCGGCTGTATAATAGGTACAACTTAGGAGAGAATGATGACAAAGATGCGATACAGCGAAGTGCGTGACCTGATTGAAACAGTTACCACACAAACTTATGGTAGCACTGCTCGTGCACACTACGCACTGGGTGCTCTGGAAAGTATCCTGAGCCATATGGTAGCCGAACTGCCCAAGCACCGACAAGCAGAGTTTGCCCGTGATATCCAATTCTTGGCTAACCGTATCTCTGAAATCAAATAAGGAAAAACAATGCGTGGATCGATTCGTACACTGGTGGGTTTTTTGATTGTTTTTGGCAGCGTTGGTGGACTGGACAATGACCAGAGTGTGGTCGCGTGTCTGGCAGCAGCTGTGGTGGGTCTGGCGCTGATGGCATCGGGTGTTCGTGCCATGAATCGTCCCTGAATCTGTAGAGGGTTTCGTGAAATCTATAATGAACGGGACTCCTACTCAATCCTCTACAACCGATATAAGCCCCGACACATTTTCTCTAAAGCCCATCACATAATTACAAAGACTTCT
>JACCDZ010365123.1_pt1 | contig 18621 bp, 17 predicted proteins | sample 7449551 | NCBI WGS metagenome assembly JACCDZ01 (sample SAMN15323452, study PRJNA562643) | freshwater metagenome | isolation source: river surface water | place: USA:Blue River Watershed | collected 2017-08-18
GATACTGAAAATGTAGACAGGCTAGGTGTCGATATGATGTCATTCAACAGTACAAAGATTTATGGTCCAAAAGGTGTAGGTGTGTTATATAAAAAAAGAGGAATTGAACTATCTCCATTGTATGCTGGTGGTGGACAGGAGGGTGGCTTGCGATCTGGTACAGAAAATGTCCCAGCTATCGCCGGTATTGCAGAGGCACTACGTATTACAAATAAAATTAAAGAGAATGAAATCTCAAGATTAGTATATTTGCGTGATTATACTATTTCAAAATTGTTGAATCTCGGAGAAAAAGTTGGGTATAAAATATTTTTAAATGGTGATATTGAGAATCGTCTGCCAAACAATATAAATATCACAGTGGGGGGTATATCGAGTGAACTCCTAGTGATAGAACTAGATTCAAAAGGGATTGAAGTCTCCGAGAGATCTGCCTGCAGTGCAGATAGTGACGCGGGTTCTCATGTGATACGAGCGTTACGAGAAAATAATAATGATTCCGTCCGTATTACTCTCGGACGAGATACAAAAAAGTCTGATTTAGACTATCTAGTCTCATCTCTTGAAAAGATTTTAAATAAATATAAAAAGTGGAAATAAGCTTGACTGGCATGCTATACTGAACTAATGGATATCAAAGAATTAAACAAAACCCAACTTATATTATTGACCTTATTAATAACGTTTGTTGTATCAATCGCTACTGGTATAGTAACTGTGACTCTGATGAATCAGATGCCAAAGAGCGCCACTCAAACTATAAATAATGTAATTCAGAGGACCATAGAAAAGGTGACTACAGTGCAAGCCCCCTCAGAAGATAAAAAGAGTGGTATTAGTATGTCAGACAATGCAGTATTGGTCCCTATATATGACAAGAATTACAAGATCGTCACCCCAAGTGACACTGATACAAATGTTGTCGTGGATGGAGTGAGACCTTTTGGTCAAGGAGTAATCATCTCGGACTCCGGATTGATATTAGTAGAATCATCTGTTCTGTTTGCTTCAGAAAATGAATACAAAATTGTTTTAGGGAAAGATCTGTTTGACGCAAAGGTTTTGAAGAATTTTGGAAATGGTTTTGTAATCTTGCAAATTCAATCAAAATCAAAAATCACAGACGAAGTAAAACCTGCCGATTCAAAAGCTACAGATACACCAGTGGATTTAAATACTGCTCCTAAGCAATAAATATGTATATTGTTTTTGTTTAAAAATTTAAAATTACAAAATTAAGAATCGGGAGCATCGCGTCAAAAGGGCGTACGCGATGTGATTCCGCAAAATCAATGCCACCATTCAATCATTTTACAACAAAAGCAAAAGAGGCAATTCGCAAGGCTCACGAGCTGGCTATTGAGCGTGGGCAGAATCATGTAAATGGTCTGCATCTGCTAACTGCATTGCTAGTGCAAGAGGATTCACTTATTATTTCTATCTTAGAAAAGATGGATGTCGATACTATGTTGCTAGTAGATACAGTAGCAGAAGTTATCGAGAATCCAGAAGCTCGCAATACTGTATCTCCTTCTTATCAGATATATCTAACTCCAGATTTGGCTGCCGCAATTGAAAATTCTAGTAAAGTCGCAGTCACACTCAAAGACGAATTTGTATCTACTGAGCATTTATTTATCTCACTATTGGAGACTCCAGGTGAAGCCCGTGAGATGCTCGGAAGATTTAAAATCGAAAGAGAAAAGATTGTAAATATTGTAGAGATGTTTCGTAAAGAAAATATCACAGATACTGGTAGCTCGAAAAAGCCAAAACTTTTAACTAAATTTACTCGTAGCCTGACAAAGCTCGCACGAGAAGATAAGCTCGACCCAGTTATCGGCCGAGATACAGAGATTATGCGCCTCATGCAGATACTATCTCGTCGCACAAAAAATAATCCGATACTCATAGGTGAAGCTGGTACAGGTAAGACTGCCGTTGCTGAAGCATTGGCCTTGAGAATAGCAAAAGGGGATGTGCCAGAGAGTCTTCGTGATAAAGAAGTTGTATCTCTTGATCTTGGATTGTTGCTTGCTGGTACAAAATATCGCGGTGAATTCGAAGAGCGTCTACGCGGTATCATGAAAGAGATTGAAAAGACAGATGGCAAGGTTATCCTATTCATCGATGAGATACATACTATCGTAGGGGCGGGTAGCTCTGAGGGGTCACTAGATGCTTCGAATATGCTAAAGCCAGCACTTGCTCGTGGGGAACTACGTGCTATAGGCGCGACAACACTAAAGGAATATCAAAAACATATAGAAAAGGATCCTGCATTGGCTCGACGTTTTCAGCCGATATTTATCGACGAGCCGTCTGTGGATGATTGCTTAGCTATCTTACGAGGACTCAAAGAAAAATATGAATTGTTCCATGGTGTGCGTATTACTGATGATGCGATTGTATCTGCTGTCCAGTTATCTACTCGATACATCACTGGTAGATATCTACCAGACAAAGCCGTAGATCTGATAGATGAAGCATCTTCTGCTCTTAAAATTTCTCTGGAAAATAAACCAGCAGCTCTAGAGGAAGCACATAGAAAGATAATGCGTTTTGAGATCGAGAAAGAAGCCCTGTCTAAAGAACTGGGAATGGAGTCTCATACTGCAAAAGAAAATAAAGATACAAAAGCTCGAATAAAAGAGATTGATTCTGATATTGCGAACCTAAAAGAAAAAACAAAAGAATTAGAATTAAAATGGAAGAATGAAAAAGATACGGTTGTGGAAATTCGTGCAATTAAAAAAGAATTGGAAACTCTTCGTTTTGAGGCAGACAATGCAGAGATGCGTGGAGATCTGGCTCGCGTAGCCGAGATCCGCTATGGTCAGATTCCAGATTTTCAAAAAGACTTAGATTCAAAATTGGCAAAGCTTAAAAAATTGCAAAAATCTCGTAGGATCTTGAAAGAAGAAATCACCACCGAGGATATAGCTGAAGTTGTATCTAGATGGACTGGTGTACCACTATCTAGGATGCTAGAAGAAGAGCGTAGCAAGCTGTCACATATGGAGGACGAGTTGAGAAAGCGTGTCGTAGGGCAGGACGAAGCAATCAAAAAGATTTCTGATGTCGTCCGTCGAAGTCGTGCTGGAATATCAGATCCAAACAAACCAATCGGTTCGTTTATATTCCTGGGTCCTACTGGTGTAGGAAAGACAGAATTAACAAAGGCATTGGCGCAATTTATGTTTGACGATGAGAAGTCCTTGATCAGAGTAGATATGTCTGAGTATATGGAGCGCCATAGTGTGTCAAAGCTCGTCGGCTCACCACCAGGATACGTAGGATATGATGAGTCAGGACAGCTCACAGAGCAGATTCGCCACCGACCGTATTCAGTTATATTGTTTGATGAGATAGAGAAGGCTCACCCAGAAGTATTCAATATCCTTCTTCAGGTCCTCGACGAGGGAAAACTCACAGATTCAAAAGGGCGTACTGTAAACTTTAAAAATTCAATTATAATAATGACCTCAAATATAGGATCTCATTTGATTGAAAAGATGGAGAGTATCGGATTCAATACAAATACAGTAAAAGATGATTATCAAAATACAAAAGACAAAGTCCTAGCAAGTCTGAAGGATCACTTCCGCCCAGAATTCTTAAACCGCCTAGACGATGTTATCGTATTTGATGTATTGTCACCTGATGTAATACGCAATATTGTATCTATAAAGGTGGATGTAGTCCGAAATAGATTATTGTCAAAAGGTATTGAATTGGATATATCTGATGAAGCTATGGATTATCTCGCGAAAGAAGGATACGATCCTCATTATGGCGCTCGGCCACTGGCTAGATTGATACAGAATAAAATTCTCAACCACGTAGCTACATTTATAATCGAAAAGGGTGTAGGAAAAGGTGAGGCAGTATTTGTAACGATGAAGGATAGTGAATTGGTTATTGATATGAAAAAGAAAAAGATTAAGTCTAATCTAAAAGTATCAAAACCAAGTCCTTATACAATAAAATAATGTCAAAGAAAAAACAACGACACGGGTCGTTGTTTTTCTTTGACAAATATTAAAAAGATGATAATCTGAAAATAAAACAAATTAATACTTTTATGGGACACACAAGAAAAAAAAGAAGCAGAAAACATTCTGGATCTAATTTTAATCATCAAAATAATATTAGAAAAAGGGCGGGAGTTAAAACTGAAAAAAGAATTAAAAATAAGATCCATGCTCAAGTTGCGACATCTAAGCATTTAGATGGGGAAGATTCTCAAAAAGAAGCTCAGAGTAAAAAAACTAAAATTTAACCGTGTGAATGTAAACCAAAAAAGAGGTCACCTTGGTAAATAGGTGAAATCTTTTAAAAGAGAAAAATCCCGCAAGTAGTAGCTTGGGGGATTTTTTTGTTAGTAAGAGTTTATTTAATAATTATTAAATCGTTTACAAAATCAGACTTAGAACCATCTATTGAAAGATCAACTTGCTGGTATGTCTTGTGAGTATCTTTATATCTCTTGTCTGCAGGCAGCCATGTTTTTTCCCAATGTGGACGCATATGCTCTCCGTCGCGAATCATCGCTCTATTCATTCGTGTATCTTCTGGAGTTTCTATCCAAACAGTAAAATCATATTCGTTGAAGAATTCAGGCTGTAGAGAATATCCTCCTTCTATAATTATTGGTCTGTCCTTCAATACATTCACTTGATGGGTTATTTTATCTTGATCCCAATTGTAAAAAGAGTATTGAATTTCATCACCATTTTTAATAGGTATAAAAATTTCTTTTTTTATTCGAGCCCAGTCAAAATCAATATTTATATCGCCGTTTTGTAATTCATTTACTCTATCTTTTTTTTGTTTATATAAATCATCAAGATGAATAATTTCAGCTCCTAACATATCTGCAATTTTGGTTGCAAAAGTAGTTTTTCCTGCCCCTCCACCTCCATCAATACCGATTAATAATTGAGTGTGTTTTGGTTGTATTTTTTCTATTTTTTCTACCAATTCTTTAAATGTCATTAATAAAATATAGCATTTAAAATGGGAATATGAAATGCAAATTGGACCGCGAGTACGTTCAGTATTTGTATAAGAGCATAGCGATTATTTACAAATACTAATCCTTTAGGGCTTTTTGAATTCTTCACGCTGTCGGACCAGGAGTACCTTTTTCGCCGATTACATCGGCAGGTACTTTTCTGATTTTGTAAACAAAATACAGAAAAGTCTTTCGAATCCTTCACGCGACTGAAGCAGTTCAGTCGCTCCGGCTACAAAAAAAACGGCCTAAGCCGTTTTTTAATTGTGCGCCGGGAAGGATTCGAACCTTCGAAGGCCGAAGCCGACAGATTTACAGTCTGTTGTGATAGACCACTCCACCACCGACGCAGATATGTATAAACTACATATAATTGTTACTATACATGATTTCTATTAATTTTTCAATATTTTAATTACTTTTCAAATTATGCTAAAATATGCTCATGTCACAACTATACAGCAATTCAATATTTTGGGTGGATGTCGATAAGATCAAGCCCAACCCTTTTCAGCCTCGTCGTGAATTCGAAGAGGCCCGATTAAAAGATTTATCTGACTCTATTCGTCAGTATGGCATACTCCAACCATTGACTGTATCTCGTGTAGAAGTAATTAAGGAGGATGGTGGTATCGCTGTAGAGTACGAGCTCATCGCAGGTGAGCGCCGTCTAAGAGCATCAAAGCTCGCAGGTATCGCACAAGTTCCTGTAGTTATCCGTGTGGGTGACGACAATATGGCAAAGCTAGAATTGGCCATTATCGAAAACCTTCAGCGTGAAGATCTGAATGCTGTAGAACGTGCTCGTGCATTCTTTCGCCTGGTTGAGGAATTTAAATTCACTCATGGTCAGGTAGGTCAAAAGGTGGGCAAGAGTCGTGAATATGTATCTAATACTCTTCGTCTATTGTCATTGCCTCAAGAAGTGCTAGACGCACTCTCTGCTCGTAAGATTACTGAAGGACATACTCGTCCTATTATGATGCTCGCAGACAAGCCAGAGGAGCAGATGGTTCTATTCAAAGAAATATTATTTAAAAAGATGAATGTACGTGACGCAGAAAAGTACGCTCGTCGTATCGCTGTGGATCGTGTACGTAATAAGGAATATATTCTAGACCCAGAATTGCTAGAGATGGAGGAGCATCTAGCTGAAGCCCTCGGTACTCGTGTCCATGTAGAGAAAGGGCAGAATGGTGGACAGATCACTATTGATTTCTTTACAAATGAAGACCTCCGCAATATTTTAGAAGTTATGAAATCTGTCGAATCAAAAGGCAAGAAGCCTACTGAAATGCTAGATAGGCATATCGCTTCTGTCGGAGGGCTAGAGGCCATGGTACCTATCGGCGCGAGTCTCGAGGTGAATGATATCGTAGCAGAGGAGATAGAGATGTTAGATGACAGAGACGATCAAGAAAAACAAAAAGTAGAAGAAGAATTGTATAACATAAAAAATTTCTCACTATAAATAAAAAATGTACCAGCCTGACTGGTACGTTTTTTATTTTTAGAATTTTGCGAATGATCTGAATTTTGATAGCAAACTATTTTCTTTCAAGTGTGCATTTATATGTTTTCTCGCAATACTTGTCTTTGCGTATTCTAGCCATTTTGAGGATGGATTTGTATTTGGATTCACAATAATCTCTATGATGTCACGGTTTGAAAGTACAGTTCCAAGACTCGCATTTTTATTGTTTATCAATGCACTTTGGGTATGATCTCCGATGTCAGAGTGTATAGCATAAGCAAAATCTATAATCGTTGAACCCTTTGGTAAGTCTACTACATCTCCCTTTGGGGTAAATACGAATATTCGATCCTGGAATAAATCCATCTGTAGATGCTGGAGAAATTTTTCTGGGTCATCTACAGTCTTGTGCAATTCTTGGAGTTGAGATAGCCATTCGAATTTTCTATCTTTACTACCCTTGATTGTAAAGTTCTTGCCACCAGTTTCTTTGTATATAAAGTGTGCAGCGATACCGTATACGGCCTCGGCATGCATCTCTGGTGTGCGTATCTGTACTTCTATCACACCACCGGTGCCAGTGAATATCGTAGTATGTAGAGATCTGTATCCGTTTGGTTTTGGGGTAGAGATGTAATCCTTGATTCTTCCAGGTAGTGGCTTCCATATGCTGTGTACTATACCGAGAGTTCTATAGCAATCCTCGATATTGTTCACTATTACACGTAGTGCGACTACATCGTATATCTTCTCGATATCCATATTGTACTTTACGAGTTTGTTCCAAAGGCTGTATTTATATTTTGAGCGACGAGAGATCTCTACAATGTTTATTTTTTGGTTGATCAATTCTTTTGTTAACTCATCTGTTACCATCTCCAAATCTTTTGTATTGTCTGATTTTACATTTGCCAATATTTTCTGAAGTTCAGCATATTCTTTTGGGTATGCGTAGGGGAATGCAGCATCTTCAAGATTTCCTTTGAGGCTGTTCATGCCTATGCGATCAGCAAGACGCGCATGTATCTCGATAGTCTCTAGTGCGATTCTCTTTCTCTTGTCTTCGCGTACATGCTCTAGAGTCTGCACATTGTGTAGTCTGTCTGCTAGCTTGATTATCAATATTCTCAAGTCATCTGCCATGGCCATAAAGAATTTACGGAGTGATTCTACGTGTCGTGCATGACCTTGGTATTTTACTTTACCGAGCTTTGTCACACCATTTACTAATTTTACTATTTCTTCACCGAATTCGGCTATCAGTTCTTCTTCTGGGAGCTCTGTGTCTTCTAGTGTATCGTGCAGGAATCCAGCAGCGATAGTCTTGGCATCCATACCAAAAGAAGCTAGGTTTTTTGCAGTAGAAAATACATGGATAAAATATGGTTCACCACTCTTGCGTAGTTGACCATCGTGGGCTTTGTATGCCACATCATAAGCCTTTTGTATTAATGCTTTATCCTCATCATTGAGCCTCTGGGCTACTTTATAGATTTCATTAATATCTGTTGTCATCCCATACTAAAATTTTACTTATAATATTCTTGCCCATACGACGATTGTCCTGTATTTTTATGTCTTCTTAAGTTAGATTAATCAAAAATTTAATACGGGACAGGTATATAGAGTATAGCTGATTGACCGAAATATATCAAAATGGTAGTGTAAAAAGAAAAATCCACTTTATATGAAAACAAAATTGAGATGGAGATTTATTTCCACAAAATCATTACATGATGCTATCGATACGGAAGCTTACTTAGAAATTCTTTATGTTGTTGATGATATTAAGAAATTTTTTAGAAAACACATTAAAAGGCCATTCCATTTTGGAGACAATCATTTGTCTTCTGAAAAGGGTGGGGAAAGATTCTATTCTTTTTATGTATCAAAAGGTATAAACCATGTTCAAGTTGCGATGAAAGATGATGGTTGTATCTATTTTTATTTTTATAAAAAACAAAACAATCATTCAGAATTAAAAATCTGCTCACCTAGCCCATTCAAGGCTTTTAATGAGCACACCTTGTATCATGCAATTGAGCTTTCTGTTCATTTTTTAACTACAGGCAATCCATGCCTTAATTAGATCAAAAATTGCGTTCGAAGAGTAAATCTTCGAACGCAATTTTTATTTCTTATTTGATTTTGTGTCTTCTCCTAATTTATGTGGGTTATGGTTTTTACACATCTTATTACTACACCTCTCTGGAATGGTTTTTGTGCCTTCCATCATCAAACTTTCGCACATAGGACAGATATTGCCTGTAGGTTTTGTCTTTATCGCATTTTTACACTCTGGGTAATTTGAGCAAGAATAGAATATTCCGAATCTTCCTCGGCGCTCCATCATCTCGCCATCTTTACACATAGGACATTTTACACCGGACATTTTCTTTTTCTTCTCTTCCTCGTCTTCTTTTATGAATTTACATTTTGGATAACGTGAACAAGATATGAATGCTCCAAATTTTCCTTGGCGGATTACTAGCTTGCCACCGCCACTCTTGCCCTTCTTCTCTCCACAGAGGGGACATAGTTCACCAGTTTCTTTTGGTCCTTCTAATTCATTGCCCTCCAAGGTTCTGGCTCCGTCACAATCTGGATATTTTGCACAAGAGTAGAACTTGCCATTACGAGCGAGCTTTACAATCATCTCTCCATCGCACTTTGGGCACTTCATCTCCGCTGGAGCCTCGCCCATATTTGTAGCCTTGGCTAGTTTATCTTTTTCTTTTACATCTTTTTGGAATGGTATGTAGAAGTCTTTTAGAGTCTTTACATATTCGCGATCTCCATTGGCTATATCATCGAGCTCATCTTCCATCTCGGCTGTAAATGTATCGCTGATGTATTCTGCAAAGTTTGCTTCAAGAAAACTAGACACTACATCTCCAGTGTCTGTAGGGTATAGCGTGCGTCCTTCCTTGTTCACATATCCGCGCTCTTCGAGTGTGCGCATGATAGATGCATAAGTAGATGGACGACCGATACCGCGAGCCTCCAGCTCCTTTACGAGTCCGGCTTCACTATATCTATTTGGAGGTTCTGTGAATTTTTCTGTATTTTTAAGTTCTAGGAGTTTCAATTCTTCACCTACTACTACCTCGGGTAGTTCTACGTCTTCACCACGAGCATCTGAGTCACAGGCTAGCCATCCAGGGAATAGAACACGTGAACCATTTGCAGTAAAGTCTGGGATATCTCCATTTTTGATATTCGCTACTATCTTTGTCTTCATGAGTTTTGCATCAGTCATCTGTGAAGAAATAGCACGCTCCCATATAAGGCGGTACAATTTCTTTTGTTCTTCATTTGATCCCTCACTCATATTCTCTACATGAGTAGGGCGGATTGCTTCATGGGCCTCCTGTGCATTCTTGGACTTTGTCTTGTAAGTGTGAGCCTCGGCATATTCCTTTCCGTATTTTTTCTCAACGACTTTTAGTATTTGAGCTTGGGCTACAGCGGACACATTGGTACTATCTGTACGCATGTATGTGATGTGACCTTGCTCGTAGAGCTTTTGTGCTACTTGCATAGTACGTGAAGGTGCGAATCCGAGGCGAGTAGATGCTACCTGCTGGAGTGTGGATGTAGTGAATGGTGCACGAGCACTGCGCTTCTGTTCGCTCGCTTTTAAATCTGTGACATACCATTTTTCTTTTTGACCGAGAGTCATGATATTCTCCACGATCTTTTCATCACGTGGTTCGTCGACACACGATAGTGTCATCTGCACTTTTTTCTGGGATTCAAAGAGCCCCTCTAGTGTCCAATATTTTTCTGGTACGAATGCACGGATCTCGCGCTCGCGCTCCATGATGATGCGCAGTGCAGGGGATTGTACACGACCAGCAGAAAGGCCGTAGCGGACCTTTTTCCAGATCACACCTGATAGATCGTATCCTACGAGACGGTCTAGGACTCGGCGAGCTTCTTGAGCCCGACGTAAATTTGTATCTATTTCACGAGGATGTTTCAATGCTTCTTCAACCGCCTCTTTAGTTATTTCGTGGAATGTAACTCTGGATATAGGTGCAGTTATTTTTTTGCCTGCCCCGTAGGAAGTACTCTTTCCTTTGGGGTCAGCTTTGAGTAATTCCTCGATATGCCATGCTATAGCTTCTCCTTCGCGGTCCGGGTCAGTCGCAAGAGTTATATCGGTAGCTTTTTTTGCTAACTCTTGTAGTTCGTGTACGACTTTTTCTTTGCCTTTTGAAATCTCATAGTGGGGTACAAAACCAGCGTCTATATCTATAGCCTGCTTGTTTGATTTTGGGAGATCACGAATATGTCCGACAGATGCACGGACAGTGTATGCGCCGTCTAAATATTTTTCAATTGTCTTTGCTTTTGAAGGTGACTCTACGATTAAAAGTTTCATATATTCGTCTAGTATTACACGAAAGAATATTTTTTTGCAAATTTATCCTTTGAAAATGGATCATTTAGGCTATTGACTTTTATCTAAAAAAATGACATAGTTATAAAAATTTTTAAAACATGAAGGCTTATATAAAAACAGGACTAGAGATGCTTCAGAAGCATTTCTCTCCACTTGATTTTAATTTTTTCTTAAATCAGATGCCAATCATTCTTGACCTGGCACGCGGTATGAGTGATATGGAAGGTAGAGAGTTTGATCGTAGGGGCTATCTTACTGTGATGGATGGTACCAGTGGTGAAATTATTTTTACTGTTCCTTTTGGAGAAATTCCAGAAGATAAGCAAGAAAAATATTTTGAACTTTCACAAGAGAAAGCACACCGACTTTTTTCTCAAGTATGTATGAATCTACCAGATGGTCATACATCTTCATTTCAAAGTAGAAATGTTGAAGAGGATAAATATGGTGGGTCAATTTACTTGAATGCTCAAACAACAGTACTGATTCTTTCTTTTTCTGGAATGCCAGAACTGATCGATGAGGCAATGATGCTTGTGCTAGCTGAAAAAATTAGAAAAGAAATTGTTAAACCAATTTGGACAAAAATTGAGGCATGTGACAGAAACCAGTACTGGGAGCTGTTACTTAAAAAAGTAAATCAATATGACTTAGCTCATTAAGATTTAAAATCCGCTAGCGAAGAAAATTCGCTTGCGGATTTTCTTTTTATATTTTTCGTATTTCACCCAGCTCTTCGCAGATTAATTCCTTGATTTCCATTATCGAAAGGAGAGCATTGGCGCTGGCTATGTTCATACCGGATGCGCGGACTAGATCATCGCGCTCCATCGGATCATCGAGGAGTTTTATTATCTTCATCTCATCTGGTCCGCAGTCTGCATATTTGTCTTTTTCACTCATACTCTTGTCTACCTCAAAGCCGAGGGCTTCGAGGAGTTCTGTGCTATTTGTGATAGGTGTGGCACCTTGGCGGATCAATCTATTGGTACCACTAGATGTATTTGAGAATACTGATCCGGGGATGACGAGGACATCACGATTATAATCCAGTGCCATGCGTGCAGTTATCAGCGTTCCGGATTTCTCAGCGGCCTCTATCACTAGAGTTGCTCTTGAAATCCCCGCCATCAATCTGTTGCGCTGGGGGAATGTATAGAGCTCAGCTTTCATCATCGGCGGGAATTCGGCAAGGAGGCATCCGCCACGATCAACAATTTCTTCGGCGAGATTTATATTATTCTTTGGATACAAAACTTTTGGATCCAATCCCGATCCCGGCATAGATAGTGTCAGTAGTCCGGCCTTCATAGCACTGCGATGTGCGATAGTATCGATACCCATCGCGAGACCCGATACGATGACTATAGGATAGCCACGGAGGCCTGCGATTAATTTTTCACAGATGTCGCGACCGTAGTTCGTGTGATTGCGTGAGCCGACGACAGCGAGGAAAACATATTCATTTTCTTTTGGTAGTACTCCACGTATATATAGCTCTTTTGGTGGCTGGGGGATTTCTAGGAGGGCTTTGGGGAATTGCTCATGTTTTAATTTGAGAATTTCTTGCATTTGTATATTCTACCATTTTTTTATATACTGGGAACATGTTAGACATTAAATTCATAAAAGAGAATAAGGATTTGGTCATCGCTGGTATTCTAAAAAAGAACAGCAAGGTGGATATAAATGAACTCATTGATATAGACGAAAAACGTCTAGCCCTGATGTCTGTAGTAGAAGGACTAAGAAGTGAACAGAATAAAATGAGTAAAGTCATTGCTATAGAGCGTGATGCAAGTATTCGTGACCAGATGATCAGCGAGATGAAAATAGTAAAGGATGACTTGAATGAAAAAGATGAAGAACTAAAAGATGTCATGTCTAAATGGCAGTCTTTAATGTTGAAAATTCCAAACATCCCATCTGTGGATACTCCCGAGGGTCCAGATGAGTCTGGAAATCAGGTGATAAGATCATGGGGGGAAATACCACAATTCCCATTTACACCAAAAGAGCATTTTGAACTCGGTAAGGATCTAGGCATTATAGATACCGAGACAGCTGGGGAAGTAGCTTCTTCTCGTTTTGCATACTTGAAAGGGGATTTGGTTTTGTTGCAATTTGCTCTTATTCAGATGTGTTTAGATTTTTTGACAAATAAAGAAACTTTACAGAAGATTGCTACTAAGGCCGGATTATCTCTAAATGTGTCTGAATTTATGCCAGTGATACCTCCTGTATTTGTCAGGCCCCTTGTCCAAGTAAAGATGGCTCGTTATATGACTCCAGAGGATCACTATATGTTCCCCAATGATGATTTGATGCTCATAGGTAGTGCAGAGCATACTCTAGGATCTATGCATATGAATCAGATTTTTGAAGAGAGTGATTTGCCTATCCGTTATGCTGGATATTCTACTGCATTTCGCCGTGAGGCAGGTACAGCAGGAAAAGATACAAATGGAATTTTAAGACAACATCAATTTGATAAATTGGAGATGGAAGTTTTCTCTCTGCCTGAGAATTCAACGCAAGAGCAAAATTTCTTAGTGGCAATACAAGAACATGTTTTGCAGACTTTAAATTTGCCATATCAAGTTATCGCTGTATGTACTGGTGATATGGGATTCCCAGATACAAGACAGATGGATATAGAGACATGGATGCCAGGGCAGAATAGGTACCGCGAAACTCATAGCGCGGACTTTACTGGAGGATTCCAATCTCGACGCCTAAATACTAGAGTTCGTCGTGCTGATGGGAAAATAGAACCAGTTCATATGAATGATGCTACTGTAGTGGCCATCGGAAGAACATTGATTGCTATAATTGAAAACTACCAACAAGAAGATGGTTCTATTAAAATTCCAGAAGCTCTACAAAAATATCTTGGAGGAAAAACTTTAATCTCAAAATAATATGTCAAAGACGCGTGACATACTATCATCTCCGCGTGTTGAAGAAATAAAACGCACAAAAAGAAATGCAAATATTCGCATTTCTATTTTGTGTTTTGTGTTGCTAATATTGAGTATCGTCGGCCTGTCATTCTTGTCGGGGTATAAAAAGATGACTATCAATCAGGTGGATGTGATCGGTACAAGGATCCTAGGGGAGGACGAAGTGAGAAATTTTGTGAATGATAAAATATCTGGAAAGTATCTTTATATTTTTCAGAGAAAGAATTCTTTTATCTATCCTCAGGACTCTATCTATGATGGGCTACTATCTAGATTCACTCGTATTGAAAAATTGTCTTTGAATGTAAAGAATGTAAATACACTAGAAGTCATCATAAAAGAAAGATCAGGCTCCTATATGTGGTGCGGGGCAAAGGTTCCTGAGTCTGCATTGGACCAGGGGGAGAATTGTTATTTTGTAAATGATGAGGGGTATATCTTTGATAAAGCCCCTTATGTATCTGGTAATTTATATTTTAAATACTACATCCCTCTGTCTGATAATAAGTCTGTGCTAGGTAGCCAGATGATAAATTCTGATTTATTTAGGTCATTTGTTCGACTAGTTGAAGATGTAAAATCTACAAATCTAGATCCCACATATTTGGTCTATGAAGATGACGACACAATATCTCTATATCTAAAGCATCGAGATGGTGCTAGTAATCCTCGTATAGTTTTCAAAAAAGATGCAGATATGAAAAAAGTGGGAGAGGATATAATCACTTCCATGTCTGAAAAAGAATTCAAAGACGAGATAAATGGAAAATATGATACACTCCTGTACATCGATATGCGATTTAATAATAAGGTTTTTTATAAATTTCAATGAGTTTCTGGGAAAAATTAAATAAACCATTCTTTGTACTAGCTCCGATGGCAGATGTCACGGATCCTGCTTTTCGTCGTGTGATAGCAAAGTACGGCAAGCCCGATGTGACTTGGACAGAATTCGTATCTGCGGACGGATTGGCGCATCCTGTGGCTCGAGAAAAATTGATCCGCGATCTAGCCTATACAGAAGGTGAGCGACCAATAGTCGCCCAGCTTTTTTCTAGTCACCCAGAGCAGATGCGAATTGCTGCAAAGGTTGTAGCCGAGATGGGCTATGATGGTATCGATATCAATATGGGTTGCCCAGATAGATCGATAGAAAAGCAGGGTGCAGGAGCAGCGATGATTAAAACTCCAGAAATTTCTGCACAGATTATTCAAGCTGCAAAAGATGGAATCAAAGATGCAGGTAAAGATATACCTCTGTCTGTAAAGACTCGCGTGGGGTACAACCAAGTCCAGATCGATGAGTGGATACCATTCCTACTATCACAAGATATAGCCACACTGACAGTGCACGCTCGTACACGCAAGGAATTGTCGTCTGTGCCTGCTAACTGGTCCTACATAAAAAAGGTTGTAGAGATACGAAACAAGATGGGTGTTAAAACAAAAATTATTGGCAATGGTGATGTGCATAATGTAGCCCACGGTAGACAGCTCGCAGTCGAGACTGGATGCGATGGTGTCATGATCGGCCGCGCAATATTTGGCAATCCGTGGCTGTTTGCCAATATTGCAGATGTAGGGCATCCGAGCAATATTGAGCACCCCGTATCATTTTTTTCTGGTATTGAAAAATTATTTATAAAAATTAAAAATAAAATTAAATATACTTTCGTAGCACAGAGCCGGAATAGTGCCGAGAGTAGTGAGTGTGCTACCGGTAAAAATACATTAAAAAATGATTCTGGGGTAGCAGTTGAAGATGCACATAAATATTGGCTACAAACTGAATCAGTTATACCAGTACCAGAGAGACTACGTGTCCTCGTAGAGCATACAAAGCTATACGAAGAACTCCTCGGGGATATTAAGAGTTTTTCGATAATGAAAAAGCACTACAAGGCATATTGCAATGGATTCCCCGGAGCAAAGGAGCTCCGCATGCAACTGATGGATTCCAGTAGTGCAGAGGAGGTAGATAAAATAGTGGCTGCTTTTTTAAAAACACTTTAATTTGGTATACTCTAAATATGTCTAAAAAAGAAGAATCAAATATCGCTCTATATACAAAGTACCGCCCCGAGAATTTTGACGAGGTGATAGGTCAGGACCATATAGTGAATGCTATCAGAGGTGCCTTTGCAGCAGGCAAGGTGGCACATGCGTACTTACTATCTGGACCACGTGGTACTGGTAAGACTACTATCGCACGTATCATCGCCCGAGAGCTCGGTACAAGTGTGAATGATATCTACGAGATGGATGCAGCATCGAACCGCAAGATAGAGGATGCTCGTGATATCCGTGAGAGTGTGCGTACTATGCCATTTGATTCTAAATACAAAGTCTACATCCTCGACGAGGTGCACATGCTGACAAAAGAAGCATGGAATGCACTGCTCAAGACTATAGAGGAGCCACCTGAATATGTGGTATTCATCCTCGCCACAACAGAGCTATCAAAAGTACCAGAGACTATCGTATCCCGATGTCAGACTTTTACTTTCAAAAAGCCTACAGAAAAAATCCTCGCTGATGTGATAAATAGTACTGCAAAGAAAGAAGGGTACACGCTCGAGGCAGGTGGGGCAGAAGTCATAGCACTCATATCTGATGGAGCTTTTCGTGATGCACTATCAACACTTCAAAAAGTTATCTCATTCTCACAAAGTAAAAAAATAAGTTTGGAACAAATCCTCGAAGTGACTGGTTCACCAGATATCACACTCGTGGATGACTTTCTCCGAGCTATTGCCCATAAAGATATCGAGCGTGGATACATGGCTATCAATTCTGTATCTGCGCAGAATAGTGATATGCATCTATATATGAAGATGGTATTAGTGAAGATGCGTGCTGCACTGCTACTACGCTATGCGCCAAAGATGGCGAGTATCATACCACTATCTGAAAAGGATAAAACATTCCTAGGGGAGCTAGTTCTCGAAAAGCCCGAGCATATCTCATCTCGCGCACTTTCCATACTACTCGAAGCATTTCAGATGTCCGGGCACAGTAGTATCAAGGAGCTACCATTAGAACTAGCATTGATAAAAATTTTGAATATTGAGAAATAGGGAACCAGGACCGCGAGTACGCTTATCGAACCTTACAGGTTCAGTACACCTTGAGTGATTAGGAGTATCTCGCCTTACCGGCGCGGGTACTTTTCCGATTTCGGATCAGGACCGCGAGTACGCTTATCGAACCTTACAGGTTCAGTACACCTTTCGTGTATTTTGAAATTAACATTTCAAAATACAAGCTCAAGGTCTTCGATTCCTAGACGCAAATGAAGCAGTTCATTTGCTTCCCCTAGCAAAAGAAAACCACGCCTTGGAGGGCGGGTTTTCTCGTTTGCTAGGGGACTAGGAATCGAACCTAGATTAAAAGCTTCAAAGGCTTCTGTCCTACCGTTAGACGATCCCCTAATAGATAACATACGGATTCTACACTAAAATGACTTATTTTTCAATATATCATTGGGGACTTGATATATTTATAAATAAATTGTAGCATTTATAAAAACCTATAAATATAATTGTCATGAAAAGAAAAGTTACTTTTTTAAGGCTACTTAGACATAAGGCAAGGCATATTTTGCATTATGTGAGAATGGAGTTCTCTTTGTTTGATAAAACAGAAAGGACCACACCGCTTTCGGACGCAGAGATAAAAGAGCTGAGTCATATTGAACATCTCTGTAAAAAGGGAAAGTTTAATCTTTTTAGGATCCTCGGTGTTTCGGCCGTTGTCATCTGTCTGGCCCTTGTTTGGGTTCACTTGATCTTTCTTTTGTTTACACTTTTCTGTGTTGTATTTTTTTTATATGCGTATGTTGCTGATGATAACATATCTAAAATGATAAAAACCAAGTATAACAATTGGAAGGAAAACAGAGAAAACTTCAAATCAATGGTGGATTATAGGATTAATAATCCTTCTAACTAATCACTAAAAAATTAAATTGACGTAAACCCTCGGGTTTGCGTCGATTTTTTATTTTTTCTATTTTAAGTATAATTAACAAATATGAATACACAAGACCCAATTCAAAAAGCAGAGACTATTATAAAGCATATAAATCATAAAGCTGGTAAGTATACACAGCCCGTGTTCGACAGGTACCCACTACTGTTTATGTTCCTACTGACATTTGGAGTGACTGCTATCATCGAGGGGATGAGATTCTTCTTGGAGGATGTACATTTCTTTAAAGAGCATCCGCTTGTATTGTTATCTATCGGTATATTGATTCTGTTGTTTACTGGGACACTGTACAAGAAGCTTGAAAAAGTAGATTAAAAATAATATATAATAAAAATATGAATAACATTAAATTACATAACGGTCTTGATATCCCTCCTATTGGATTTGGAGTTTTCCGTGTAAAAGAAGGAGAAGAGGTTGAAAGCTCTGTTATCGCCGCTATTCATGCAGGTTATCGTCATATAGATACGGCTATGATATATCAGAACGAGGAAGGGGTAGGAATGGCTATCAAGAATTGTGGAATTCCTAGAGAGCAATTATTTATCACTACAAAACTTTGGAATCTAGATCAAGGGTATGAGAGCACTTTAAAAGCAATGGGTGTATCTCTTGAAAAATTGGGACTAGATTATGTAGATCTATATTTAGTTCACTGGCCTACTGCAAGTGTGGAGCCAAATGAGTTAGGTACTAGTTATCTGAGTGTTGATAAAAGAAAAGAGACTTGGAAAGCAATGGAAGATATCTATAAATCTGGCAAAGCAAA
>JACCDZ011376961.1_pt1 | contig 18621 bp, 13 predicted proteins | sample 7449551 | NCBI WGS metagenome assembly JACCDZ01 (sample SAMN15323452, study PRJNA562643) | freshwater metagenome | isolation source: river surface water | place: USA:Blue River Watershed | collected 2017-08-18
TGATACACCACCCATAAAACTACCACCATTTGCTTTTGACACAATTCCTGAAACCCCAGCTCTAAAAGGTGTAAGTCCGCCAGATGCTGTACTTTTTGCTGATGCAGCTAAGTTTGATATAATTCCAGCTGCTTGAGCTGCGCTAAATGCTGGAGAACCATTTGAAATTCCTGATATTAAAGTTTCTGCGCCAAACAATAATGTTTTCCATATCGCAAAAGCAATTAAAAATTGAAAAACAGTAATCAATGAAGCAATTAAATCCCCTCCATTATCGGAACTTTGTTTTATTGCATTACTTAATATTTCACCACCTATATTTATGCAAAGCATTGTTATCGTAAAATCGAGAGCTGTACGATACATATATCTAACGCCAATATCAAAATATTCTTCCGTAACTTTGCTCCCTTTCATGCCTATAAAAATCATAGCAACAGGCAATCCAAAACACCATTCTATACCTTTAATAAACATACCACAAACAATTTTGAATCCCTCAATATATATTTTTGTCATCAAACAACAGATACAAATAATTAAGAAAAATTGAGGCAAAGTTTTTATATGAAGAACATCTACCGTATTTAATAATTGATTAAATAAATCATCTAATTGAGATAATGGACCATGCTTAGTTAAATTAGAAATAACTGTATTAAAATTTCCATCAGCAAACCAGCTAAAATTTGGAGGATTATTTATACCTTGAACTAATGCTGTCATAACATCAGAAATTATACCAAAAATTAATCCATTATGAATTAGTGCAATCATACAAGAACCAAAAAATGCCCTCACAACAAATGTTGTAGGAATTTTTTCAATTGAACCTTCTAAATATTGATTCGCAAGAGTATATGATGTTTCAAGCATAAATAGAACTGTAAAAATATTTTCAGCTATAACAGAAGTTTTTCTTCCGCCTGTAACTGCTAATTGGTTTGATATTGTATCAAATGGAGTTTTCATTAAAACTTCAATAGATTTACCAATTGCAACAAGATTTAGTAAGTTTTCTTGTTGTGCTGTAACAGGTATTGTATCTAATCCAAATGTTATTGGAATAAGAAGGAATAATAATCCCCAAATATAATAATTATTTCTCATATTTTATCTACCGCCGATTGCATTTGAAAGACTACTTGATAAACTTGACATAGCACCACCGCCACCACCTCCTAAACGCTCATTTGACCTTTGAATACCACCTTTTGCACCCTGAGCACCACCTTTAATTGTCGCCATAATTCCCTCTCCAGATGCCATTGATGTTCCAGCTCCTTTTAATGCTCCAGTTATTGCTCCAACACCACCAGCAGCCATAAATGGCATAGCTGTCGCCATTGCTTTTGCTAACATTGCTGTTTCTAAAAATCTTCCAGCATCACTCATTTTTACACTAGGAGACCCACTTAAAATACCTGAACCTATACTTGGTGCGATTTTTATAATAGTTACATACATAAATAATGGAAATAATCTTGCCAACAAATCAAAAACACCTGTTGGTGAAGCATTATTATTTACTAAAGAATTTCCCAATTTTGCAATGGCTACTAATAACATAAATTCAAATGTAGCTGTAATAATATATTTCAGTCCATTCTCTGCATAAGAATTAGTTATTCCTGTTGCTTTAAACGCTAGAAAAAATACAGCTATTGGTAAGGCTATTGAAAATTCAACACCTTTTAACACTAAGCCAAAAGATGCTAATAATAGTATTATATAACCAACAAATCCTATCACAATTGCTATATAAAATGTTAATAAAGCTTGTACTTGAGTTAATAAGCCTGATAAACTCCAGCTTGTGTCTGCTTCAGCAGCTTTTTTTGCATCATTTGCTGAAGTTAAAACAGATCTAAGAGCATTGTCCCAAGGCGTAAAAAGTTCTTTAACTACATTTGCCAAGGTAGTCATAGGAGTAGTATTCGCAAAATTAACATTTCCAGCACCAGAATTAGAAAAAGCCGCATTTGCTACATCAGAAGGTATTCCATAAAAGAAATTAGGATTTACAACAAAAGCAAATGCACAAGAGCCAAAAAACGCTTTTGTGACAAAAGTTGTAGCAATACCATTATAATTCCCCTCTAAATAACATTTAGAAAGAACATATGCTATGTCCAACATGAATAAAAGTTTAAAAACATTTCCAACATAACTCATTGAATTATTAAAAATAATGTTATATATTGGATTAAATTTATCAACAATATTAGTAGTAAAAAAAGAAATAATTTTAGGACCTAATATAAATGGGTCTATTGATAAATCTGGAGTTGCAGCAAAAGAAATATTACTAAAAGTTAAAACCAATAATATTATAATAAGATTGTTTCTTGAAATATTCATTTAAAGACCTTTAAAATTATTTATTTTTGACAATCAGGGCAAGCAACTCCATACATTGCTTTATTTGTTTTCATCTGAGTTATCTTATTATCAACCTCTTCTTTTCTATCTTTTTGCATAGAATATGAAGCCATTTGTTGTGATGTTTGATTCATCTGAGCAAGAGTTGTGGTTTGAGCTTGTGAAAAAGCAGCGGTTACTTGTGCTGGATTTCCACTTGCAATTGCAGCAGGCAAAGCAGCAACTAAAGACTTGACGCTTTCCATTGAAGTGATATTACCCTGAACTAAGTTCAAATTATTATTAAAATTTTCACACCAATTTTTTGCCATTGCTTGTTGCCAATTTTGAAGTTGGTCGATTGTAACATCTGAACATGTTGGACAAAATTTACTAGCATCAATATTTTGCAAGGAGGTAATACCCTGAACTAATGATTGAGCATTTTTTAATGAATCATATTGAGATTGTGCGCTTTGCAACATTCCAGTCGCAGTTGTTACAAAATTAGTCGCTTCTGCGGTATCTTTTTGCATAATATACATATCTTGTGTGGCTACTACTGCAAAAGAATTACAAATATAACCTAATAATAAAATAGACAATAATTTTTTCATAAAATCTCCTTAAAAACCACATAACCCTGGTAATAATAATTGATTAAATTCCACAAGAGGAATTGGTGGCGCTGGTGGAACTTGATTAACAATAAATGGATCATCACAAAGACTTAATAATCCAAAACTTACATTTAAACCAAATGTTGATTTATATGGAAGCAATGGAGCGACTTTTTGTTCTGGAAAAATAGGACAACCCAGTTCTGAAAAATCTTTAACAACTGGTGTCATTCCTAAAGCTGTTGCATTTGCATGAACCATTTGCAAAAGAGGAATGCACTGAGTAATTTTTCTTGTTGTTTGAGGTGTTCCATCTCCATTTGGTTCGCCATAGTATGCTGGCATTGTTCCTATACTTTGACAAGTCTCAATATATTTTGAGACCGAACTATAATATGCGTTTAAACTACCACAATCGGCATATAAGGATTGTAAACTACAAATTCCTAAAATAAATAATGTTTTTCTTATCATATAAATCTTTATAATGTTATTATATATCATTATATAATAATTAGAAATAAAGTCAAATAAAATAATAAAAAGCCTTAAAAAAGGCTTTTTATTTAATTAGATGGATTATATAGTTTTATTTTATAAGGACTTGGCAATGTTAAATCCTGTGTAAGAATAACGTTTCCTCTAAAACCATTTCTTATAGTTAAAGTTGGCGCAATATTAATACTTTTTTGTAAAACACCAGCAGCAGCTTGCCCCATCATTTGACCAGAACTATTACTTAAACTTGAACTAAATGAACTACCGTTATTCATACTGTTTTGACTACTATTTTGATTATATTCTAATCCAGCAGTAATTGCAGATAATATAAAAGTATTTCCAAATAAAGACCAATAATGGTTATTTACCTGATCATTTAATCCTGCAAATCCTTCTAAATCAGTCCCTGGTTGTCCAGCTAATTTAACTTCATCTCCATTTGGTAATATTAATTTATTCCATGCAATTAAAATTCTAGTTTGACCATAAGAAATATTTGCAGAATAACTTCCAAATAAAGTACTTCCTTGCGGAATTAAAAGATATTTACCTGTTGCAGTATCATATACATTAGTCGAAACTTTTCCTAATATTGGACCTGGCAAATCTGAATTTATACCTGTTTGCATTAACATTGGAATAAAAGTTCCAGCTTTAGCAGTATATCTAGAGTTTAATTTAACATATTGTAATGGTTGAGCTTCTTTTGTTTCATTATTAGCATTACTATTACTTTCAGAAGTAGAGTCGTTAGAAGAATTTTTCTGAATTGGCGCAGATGATTGACTAGTTTGACTCTCTGGCGTTTTATAATTTAAATTAATAGTTAATTGAGCCTTATCTGCTTCTGTATTCGTTTTAGAAACTTGTTCATCCCAAGGATTACTCTCTTTTTGTTTTGTTATAGATTTAGCATTAAATTGAACTCCTGTATTACCTGAATTAAATGAACTTCCTCCTGAAATATTTTTAGGTTCAATATTTACAACATTAGCTTGTTGAGGTTGATAACCATTTAATGGTGGAACAGACGAATTTCCAAAATTACCAACTCCAGCTATATTATCAATAGCATTTGCTGGTGATTGAGATGAATTCAAATATCCTTGCAAATTACTTTGACTTATTGGATTGCCATTTGAATCATATCCAGCTACTCCCTGATCAACTTTACCTAATATCGCTTTTCCATTTTTATCGTATCCAATAATTGGATTGCCATTAGAATCCCATCCTAAAATTTGTTGATGATTTTTATCGTATAATAATGGTTTAGTTGTTTTTGAAAAAGATGCTCCATTTGAAGACATATATTGAGCTAAATCTTTTTTCAATATAGGATTACCATTTGCATCATAACCAGCTACATCTTTCTCAACACTGCCATAAATCGGTTTGCCTGTTGAGTCATAACCAATAATTGGTTTACCTGTTGAATCATATCCAATTATTAAATTACCATTTTTATCATATAACGTAGGCTTATTTGATTTTGAAATAATATCATCCGCACCATTTTTCTTTAAATATGCCTGTAAATTTTCTTTCGTAATTGGATTACCATTTGCATCATATCCAGCAATACCTTTATCCACTCTACCTAAGATTGCTCGTCCATTTTTATCGTATCCAATAATTGGATTGCCATTAGAATCCCATCCTAAAATCTGTTTTCCATCTTTATCTCTTAAAACATTATTTTGTAAATTTTCAGATAAATTCTTTTGAACTAATAAATTATCTAAATTTTTTCTTAAAATAGACTTTCCGTTAGAATCATATCCAGCAACCCCTTTGTCAACCAATCCTAAAATTGGTTTACCATTTGCATCATAACCAACAATAGGATTGCCGTTTGAATCCCAACCAATGATTGGTTTACCATTTTTATCTAATAATTTTAATCCAGAAGTTTTATATAGGTTATTTTCTAAATCCATCTTTGTTAGTGGTTTACCATTTGCATCATAACCCATAACACCATTTTCAGTAACTCCTAAAATTGGTTTACCGTTTTTATCATAACCAATGATGGGATTACCATTTGCATCATAACCAGTAATAACATTTCCATTTTTATCATAAAGTATGTTTTTTTTAGCATAATTACTATCAAAGTTTAAAGACTTAGCTAAATCATTTTTAGTTAGAGCTTTACCATTTGAATCATAGCCTATAATCCCATTTGGATTTTTACCCATAATTGGCTTACCATTTTTATCGTATCCAATAATTGGATTGCCATTAGAATCCCAACCCAATATTTGATTCCCCATTGAATCAAATACAAGAGGGATATTTGTTTGATTAGAATTAGGAGTACCTTGTCCTAATGAAAAAGTAGATGATTGTTGTGGTTGATTTGATGATTTTCTCCAATCATTATTTCCATTAGAATCAGTAATTGTTGTATATGTTCCAATTTTTACAACCTTTTGACCTTCTTGTTTTTCAACATAAGCTCTTATTTCAGCATCACTAGCATGATCCCAATCAAAATTATCTTTATAAGCATATTGATTATCAACAGAATATAACGGTTTATTTCCATTACTTAAACCACTTCCACTTGAATCATTACTATTTGGTTGATTTGATGATAAAATATTTGCTACACCTGGATCTACAATACTTGTATAAGGATCAGATGCATCTTCTTTTTTAATTAATTTATCAACTTTATCATTATCACTCATATCTTCTGAATATTTTAGCGGATTGCTATTTTTATAATCTATTGATTTTGTGCTATCATCCTTACTTGAAAATAAAGAAATTCCAGCAAAAGCAACCAATGAAACGCCAGCAATTACACCACCTAATGACACGACTACTTTTTTAAGTGTTAAACGTTGAATAAATTCAGGCTTTTTATTTTCTAATGACATTCATTTTTCCTTTTTTTATATTAACTAGTATAACCAATTTTGATTATTTTTATTTGTGTCCAATATATGTTTCATTGTAACTTTTAATTGATTGCTTCCCACATTCGACACAAAAACACCAACATTAAATACCTGATCTACAATATAATAGTTTCCTTTTTGACGATAATTAACCATTTCATAAGAAGAACTGTTTTCATCATAAACCATAAACACAGGTGAAGCCATATTTAATGATTTTTTATCAACTTCTATGAAAGTGCTTTTCCCATCGTTAAATACTCTAATTGGCTTCCAGATAACTTTATCTCCACTAATTTCATATCTGAAATCTAAATCTAATGCTGGGATATCATCATCTGATGTTCCTGAACTATTAACTTTTATTCCATTTGCAGTTGTTTGACTTCCTGTATTAATAGGATTCGGACTTGAACCTAATGATGAACCCTCATTTGCAAGAGCTGCTTGAGACATTTTAAATTTTCTATCCAATGTATCATTAATTTCTTGTGGATAATACCAACCAACCGCACTAACATAATTTTTATCACTTGAAACTAATTTCAAATTATAAACTCGTCCTTTATCTGTAGTTACAATCATATTTGTAGTAAGGTCAGGATATTGAGGTTTTAAAATAATATGTTGAACTGTATTTTTTCCAATTCCAGAAGTAATTCCTTGAACAAGCCATCTAGATGTATCTCCCATTACTGCATCAATAATTTTTTCACCTGTTTCAAAGCGAATATCACAAACTTGTAACGGTTTACATATAACTGAGGGTTCATATTGACCGTATGGATATAATAACACTCCATCATCAGTCATAATTGGAACAGGTTTACCTTTACCTTCTCTCCAAGCTAGTGATTGTTTTTCTGGATTATTTGACCCAGCCTTATTCGTAGTAATATAACTTAATCTAATACTATCTCTATTAGAATCATAAATTACTCTAACAGCTCCACCACTTAAAGACTGAACCAAAGATGAAATTTCATCAATTCCAACATTTTGTAAATCAAATGAAACTGATTGACCAGATGATTTACCTAAATTTGGTAAAATATTTAAATCTGGATCATATTGTTTTAAAACATTTGGTAACTCACTTACATCATTACTAAATGTAATGTCAAATTTTTGATTTCCCAAAGTAGAACTATTTGATTTTTTTACAACGGCTTTTTTCTTTTTATATGTTTTATGAGGTTTAGAAACTTGCTTGTATTTATTAGAATAGTTCATATTATTATTAACCATATTACTAGCTGAATTATACATAGCATTTGTTGTTGCAGCAATTGTTTGAGTAGGTGTTGAATTTGAATTATTATAGCTCACATTATTATTAACTAAACCACCATTTGTATTATTAGGTTGTTCTGTTGAATTACCACCTGACATTTGACTTAGTAACTGTGCTTTTGAAACATCTGCAAAAGAATAATTAATCATTCCAGAAGCTAAAAGAGCTAAATATATTATTTTTTTATTCACGTTTTTTCCTTTTAAATTTATTCATTATCCGTTGATTTGTCTTTTGATTTTTGTGAACCATCAAATAGTTGACTCATTGTAAAATCACTTATTTGAAGACCAGTTGGATTTAAACCAATTTCATGAGGATCATTAGTTGTAACTTGTTGTAAAACGGTATTAAAAATAGCCTCATATCTTTTAACTGTTGTTGGAGAATTACCATATGTTTCAGCCCATTGAATTTTCCAAGAATTTTTATCTGATGTTCTAATTGGCATGATTTGTGTTATTTCTACATTTATCGTATCTTGACCAGCATCTTGTAATTGTTGTAAAAATAATTCACCAATTCTTTTTTGATCTTTGTCTGTTGTCATTAATAATAATTGCGCTCGTCTTTCTTTCTCTAATTTTACATCCTGTATAACACTTCTTAAATTTGTTATATATGTGTAAATTTGACCTACTACAACAGTTTCATCCGCATGTAATGAATTGCTTTTTAATACACCTAATGCATTTAATTGTCCAATGTCATTTTGCTGTATTAATACTGGAACATATTTTATTCCAGTTGATACTTTTGCAGCCCAAACAATAGAAAACGCAGTAATCGCCAATGATACCATTGTTATCCTTTGCCATTTTTTTGCAGTATGACTGTGCATTAAAAATATTTCAAAGAATGCCCTTGACTCACCAGGCAATAAGTCTTCACCATAATCAGATTTTTTTTCTTTATTAAAATTTAAATCCAGTCCTTTTTTATTCTTTTTGTTCGAACCTATTTCTAAATCATTATCAATATCCATAAATTTATCCTCCGTTATTTTATAACATTTGCCGTTGACATTAATTTGAATTTATTATTCCATGACTGGATTTCTTTTGTCAAATTTATTTCTTTTTTTGCTTCATATTGTTTCCACCAATAATATGCAAACTCATCTTGATATTGTTGTTTAAATTTATTTGCTGTATTATTAATTTCTACCCCTGATTGAGCTATTAAACTAAATAATGCTGGTCTGCTTTCTAATCCAAGCTGGAACATCCTTTTATCTTGTTTTTTTATTATGTAATAATCTTTTTTCGGTTGCATATAAGAAATAATTTTAATTTGATTATCATTCAATCCTAATTTTTCATAATATTTTCTAATAGCTGGATTTACTGCTTCTTGATTAGCTAATAAAATTTTAGTTTGACATTCTTGCATTAATGTATCTGCAATTGCTGAATTAAATGCTTCACTTAGATTTTGAGTAGCAAAAATTACTGCGCAATTATATTTTCGCATTTCTTTTAACCAACCTTTTATTTTGTCTCTAAAAACAGGATTATCTAGAAAAACCCATGCTTCATCTAATATAATTAGCGATGGAGAAGTGTCTCTTGATACTTTTAATTCAATTTGTTTAAATAAAAATTCAATGATAGGTAAAATAATTTTAGGATCATTTAAATTTAATAAATTATTCATTTCAAAAACAGAAAATCTTTTTAATTCTAAACGGCTATCATTTCCATCAAAAATTTTACCAGCAGAATCAGCTTTTGTATATTGAATAAATACATCTCGTAATTGTTGATCCTGAACTAAATCGCATAATTCAGAAATAGTTCTTTTTGATTTATTGTCCATTGTATAAGTAGAAAGTTCTTTAATGGCTTCTTTAATTCTTTTTCTTTTTGATAAATCACAGGTTACACCATTTATTTCGACTATATTACATAACCAATTTTCAGCCCAGATTTTATCAATAGTTGTTTCAAGTTTAGCTAATGGTTGAAATGCCATCATTTTCTCTTCGCCATTTTCATCTTCTGAAATAATATCGTAAAAAACTCCATTATATGCATAATTTAAAATTTTTGATGACGCACCTTTATCAAAATAGAATACATTTGAATTTTTATAACGAGCATGTTGACTTGCAATAAAATTCAATAATACTGATTTACCCGAACCAGCTGGACCAATAATCATTGTATGTCCAACATCTTGTGAATGTAAACATAATCTAAATGGACTATTTCCGTCTGTCTTAACATAACCTAAAACAGGATTTTTTCCGCCATTTTGTAAATATAGTAGGCATGGATTTTTTTCATCTCCTGTCCAAGCAGCAGTTATAGGAAATAAAGCAGCTAATTGATGAGTGAAAATTGGTTTTTGAACTACATTTTCAAATGTTTTCCCAGGTAAACTTCCCATATATGCCTCAAAGTTATTTACATCTTCTCTTTTGCATGTAAAACCTTTAATATTAATTCTTGATTCAATCGCAATAATATCTTTGCTTAGTTTATCTAAATCACTATTAAACAATAAAATTGTGCAAGTATAAAATCCATATTTTGCTTCAGAAGCCTGAACAATATTTAATTGTGATTCGGCTTCCATTTGTTTTTCTATTGCATATTCATTTTCTTTTCCTGAAGTTGAAATATTAAAAGCTTCTGCAATTCTTGCCATTACTGGTTTTCGTTTGGTTTTCCATTTTTGAACTAATTTATTTAGTTCTTTTACAGCTTTATCATTATTTAAAATAATAAAACGAGTATTAGCTCTAAACTCAAGATTCAAATAGTTTAATTCATCAAGAATCCCTGGATAAACCGAATGTGGCAAATCATAAATAGTTAAAGAACTAAGATATTTTTCACCGATTTTAGGGTAATTATCAACAACAATATCTTTATGTGACAAGATATAAGATAAAAAAACTGGATGTTCTGGATTTCTAATATATTGTCTTTCATTACAAATACATTTATTTAAGAAACTTAACATTTGATCTTTTGTTAAAAAATCCAAATACGCCAATGTATTAATGTCTAATTGACCAATAACACGATCGATTGTTTGAACAAAAGAACGAACAATTTCAGAATATTTCATCATTGCGCTTTTAATTGCTGTTGTAGCATTTGATTCAGTAAGTAAGTTATTTACAGAGGATATTAAATCACTTGGAGGTAAATAACAAAAAGACATATAGTATTTATTTTCTAAATTATTACTTAGTGTGCTAAAAGCATCAAATCCTTCTTCATCTAAAACAGCAGCAGTTACATTTTCGCCAAAATCATTATCTTCATTATTTATATAACTTGTAGATTTTTGTCTAATTACATCAACATGGATACTCCAACCCTCTTCAAATAAAGACAGAGCAGAATTTAATTGATACATAATAGCATTTAATTCAGCATTGCTTGAAGATGCTAAATCTTTTCCTCTATATTCATATGTGATTAATAAACTTCCATTAGTTAATATTGCAGCTCCATTATCTCCGTGATCATCAACAAAACAAAAATATGGCAAATCTTCCGCAAAATTACCAAAATCTTTCATTTGAAGCATTCTTTTTATACCTAACTGATATTTTCTTTTATTCATTAAAAAACCTTTCTAAACCAATAAAATATATTATATCTAAATATAATATATAACTGATTAAGAAAAGTCAATATAAGTAATAAAAAAATTAAATTAAAAGGGATTAGGTATTTTTATATGAATTTTTGTAATTGTTAACATTGTTAAGTAAATTGAAATACCGTAAGCAACAATAAAATTAAATTTATGATTTTCTTGCTTATTAATTACTCCATAACTTAAAACTATTAATACAGATAATATTAAAAACAGAGCTAAATTAAATACCACATTTGAAAATCCCATAAATAACGATGAACCTATCATTAAAATGAATAAATTCCAATCAAATTCAGGGTTATCCTTTTGAAAAAAACTTTTAGAAACAAAATATAAAATAGCTGAAAGACCAGCGCCAAACAATCTTGTTTCAATATCAACTGGCAGATAAAAAATGCTCGATAAGCAACATAAAATAAACCCTACCAATATGAGTTGATCTACTTTTATTATATTTAATTGACCTAAAATAAAACACATTATAGTTGCGCAATAAATATTAACTATAATAGATTGAGATAACAGAGCATTTTGTGTAAAATAAAATCCTATACCACCAGAAATTACAAAACTTAATAAAACTTTTGCTGTGTTATTATAATTTTTATTCTTTAATGAAAAAATTATAATAAACGCTATACTAATTAATATTGATATTCCCATAGGTGTATATAATAACACAACCATTAAATTATCCATTAATTTCCTTTCATTATATTATTATAATCATTAATTAAATTCGTATTTGCTTTATCTGCATTTTCAACAAAACTTCCATCACCAAAAACTATTATCGGTAATTTATCTTTACTGAAATTAGATGAAAAATACTGTTTATAGTAAGTTAAACCATCTTTATTGCAATTTCTATTTGCTGAACTAATTTGCTTATTATTTATTACTAAGTACAAATTACTCTTCTGATCATCCGAACAATATATCTTATCAATCAATTCATTATCATCCTCTCCAATTAAAAAAACATAAATTGAAGAATCATTAATTGAAGAAATATTATTAATAATATATTTTGAATAATCTTGCGTTATATCAAGAAACATCGCTACTTGATGTTTTCCGTTCCCATTAACATAACTTATTGATAATTTGGTAGGAATTAATCCAACATTAATTTTATTTTGCGAAGAAGAACTATTTGACTCAATATTTGATGGAGATTCTACATTTTCAAATATGTTATTTTTTAATGGCATAGAAGAATTTAATAATTTACTTTCTTTATATGCAGATGAACTAGTCTTTTTAGCTGTAGTTGAAGAATTTATTTTCTTATTTTTTGTTAAATCTAATTTATTGTCATGACACCCTATGATAAGAGTTGACATTAAAATACTTATAACAATTTTATTTTTAATTTTCATTATTTTTCCTTTTTTGTATTTCTAATCCAAGATTAATAATTTCATGTTTGAGTTTAATATATTCGCTTGATGATGAATTATTTTGATTATTATAATTACTGTAATTTAATTTGTCAAACAAATTATCAAAATTATCAACTTCAATGATAGTTGTTCTAAAAACATCAAAATTCCTATTTTGTAAGATTTTTGTCATTCGATTATAATATTTTTTTAAAATACTCTGATTATTCTCACATAAACAATTCATTATGCCTTGAATATTAATATTATTACGAATAATATAATTAACCAAATTAAACCAAAATATTTTTTGAGTTGCTTTATCTCCATTCAAATTATTAAAATCATTAAAGTCACTAAGTAAGTTTAATCTTGTATCATTTATGTCAGTAATTTTTAAGTATTCATTTGTTAAACGATTAAAAAATAAAATTGCTTTATCATTTTTTAAATTGAATGATGGTGTTGTAAATAAAATATTTCCATTAGTTGCATATTGATTCATGATATTTAATCCAGCACCATATAGATTATAGATCTGATTGTTCCTTAAAATTGGAGTATCTCTATCCGAAGCAACAACGACAATCTTATTTTTATTCTTAAAATAATCCACAACATTTTTTAAATTATTTGCAGTAAAACAACAAACAACTGGAATATTTATATCAACATTTTTATTTATACATTTATAAATACTTAATCCTGTTGCTATACCCTCACATAAAACTATTAAATTATTATTAATTAAATTATTAGATTCGTTTATAATGTAAACACCTAAATGCGGTGAAGTATTTTTATGAAATTCTTTCATTTTTAATTCAAATCCAGTTTTATTTATTACATCTAACACTGTTTTTTCATCTTTAAAATACTGAAGTGAAATTATTTCATTTGTTTCGACATGAAAAATTGGAACAATCATTGCACAATGATAATGATAGTCATATATTTTTTGTTTTGATAATTTATTTTCTAAAAAATATGCTTGTGTTTTTTGATCAAAATATATCTCTTTAATATTATTTATAAAATGAAAATCTTTACTTAATGATATACCTTTGCTCACAAAATAGTCATTGTTTTTTACTGGCTTAGAAGCATAAAATAATTTATTAATATTTACTTGCGCAATCTTTTTTAGCTCTTCTTGTTTTAGTTCTTCTTCTTTTTGAAAGGCAATAATTTCTTTTCTTCTTTTTTTAATTGCTAAATTGATTTCATTTCCATCTATTTGAGATAAATCTAGTCGATTAATATTTAAATCATTAATTAAAACATTTAAATTTTTTATAGATGGTTTTATGTCATTAATTAAGCAAAACAATTTAAAAAAACCACCAGATTCTTTTGTTACAAAATCAAAAAAACTATTAGTTTTAGAATAAATATGAACATTATAACCATTACCACCACGCCAAATAGCTTTTGTACTCCATCCTTTACTTGTTTTTTTATAATTTAAATTATATTTCCTTAAAAGAAGAACTAAAGAATAATTTAATTCTATGTATGCTAATTGTTGTTGACTATTCATTATTAAAATTCCTAAAAAAGAAGATGGTTATAATAAACCATCTTACAATAAGACATATTTTTTGTCAAGTTTTATAATATCGCTTCTAATTTTTTAATTCTTTTATGAGAAGCAGGGTGAGTTAAAAACATTGATCTATAAGCAGCTTTATTCATTTCTTTTAAACTTGTTATTTGATGAAAATTTTCTTGCTGGTATAAATCTTCATATAAAAACTCTACCAAGCCGTCTCCACAATCAATAGAAGCAGCTAATTTATCGGCATTAAATTCTTGTTTTCGATTAATAATTCCTTCTGCAAGACTAATAAAAAGATTAATTACACTATAAACAAAAATGCATATTAAAATTGGCAAAAACAATACAAATAAAAGAATGAATAAAAATGGTCCAATAAAAGGAACTTTATTAAATGCAAATACTATACTAACCATAGAATTATTTAAAAATCCACCATGAATATTATTAGAAACAATTCCATTTAATAAATTTAATTGATTATAAGTAGTGTCTCCATTTATAAAGTGTCCAACTTCATGAGCAATCACACCTGTCAACACTGATTCACTCGAGTTAAATACTAATTCTGTTGTAATTACAATTAAGTTGTCAAAAAAAATTACTGCATTTTTTACTTTTGAATCAATCAATTTTACTTTAAATTTTTGAGAAATGTTTTTTCCTGTTTTAGCATAATATTTTTCATCGATTTTAGTAATAATATTTAAAACAATCTCTTGAGCTTCTTTTTCTTTTTTTAAGAAATCTCGAACATCAGTTCCAGCACGAAGCATTTTAACAACAATATTAATTCCCCCACAGAAAAACAATAAGAAAGACACTACAAAAACAGAAAAAGCAAGGTATTTATATACAATCATCATAACATCGAGATTAATGCTTTGAAATCCTTTCCATATATTACCATTAAACATTTTATTTAATAACTCTCCAATTAATGGAAAATTATAACCTGTTTTAAAAATTCGAATAATATCTTCAAATATTTTAATAAACATGATTAAAGCAATACCAATTACAGGAAAAAATATAGTATTCACTGTTAATCGGATAGATGATACAATAATTCTCATTAAGTTAAACATTTTCAATACCTTTTTTAATTTATTTAATAATATATTATAACACAACTATCATATAATTGCAACTTTATTTTACATTTACAAGACTTTTTTAAAAAATAAATTTGACAATTTTCATGTTGCAACTCTATAATAAAAATGAAATTAAATAAGAAAGGGTTTTAATAATATGATAATAATTTATTCTAAAGAAGATATTAAGGCTTTAATGCTTAAATTTGCATTGCTGCAAAAAGGAATTTCTTTTGTCTCATTAAAAATGAAAAAATCTGAAAGGGACAATATTGATTCAGATATTGATTTAATTGGGGAAACTTGTTTAATTGATACATTAAGGAACATTGAAGAAGAATATGAAAGTTTTGATAAGATTGAATATGATCATCAAGCAAATAATATTAATAAAATGTTAAAAAAGAAAAATTCAGCGGTAAAATTAACGATAGAAGATATTTATATAGCTCTTCAATATATCAATGATAAATCTGGAAGTGTATTTTATCATTTTGAAAGAACAAAAAGATTCCTATTTAAAGAAAATGAAAAACAAATATATGAACGACTTATTGAGCCATATTTAGAGATAGAAAAATTCATTTTAAATACCATTGGCGTTGAAAATTTTTATAAGATTCATAGTAGAGGAGTTGCGAAGAAAAAAGCTAAAATAATTAAATCAAATGAACAAATTGAACCTATTTTAAAAATTCTATCTACGGAAATATTTCCTGTTTTAGATAAAAGATATGAAGAGGAATTTTTATTCTATAAATTTATAACTCTTGCGGATATATTTTTATTAAGTTTAATTTATCGTATGAGTTTATTTGATTTATTTCCAGAGGAATTTAAAAGAACAAATAAAAAAATTTTGGATAAAATAACTAAACTAACTTCTACCGATGTTTTTAAAAAATCTTCTTTAAATAAATATAATAAACATATACTTAGATAATAAAATAGGCAAGCTAAAATTTCTTGCCTATTTTTAAAAATCTAAATCTCTATCATTTTTTTTGATTTTTGCAACTTGGATTTTTTTATTCAAAATATTTTGTTGAATTGTTTTTTTAATCCCATCTCTCAAATTAGATTTAGAATCAAACATTGTCTTAATTAAAAATTTGGTTTTGGCTATTAACACTTCTTTATCTATATCATTTTTAAATATTTCTTTAATAATTTTAGGCTCATTACTATTTAAAAACTGTTGTTTCATTTTATTGGAGTTTTCTCCATATTTTTCATTTAAAATTTGATCTAAATTTTTTGAATTTAATTCCTCATTATAAATATGATTGATAATATCAAAATTATGATTGTTTCTTACAACAATATCTTTTAAATTATTTACTTTTTCATCACCGATATCATTTACAATAATAATTGGAGAATCGACGATTTTAATGATGTCTTCATTTAAACAAACAGGCTCAAGTAAAGATTTTTTGTTATTATTAATAATTAAATCATATTGATCACTAGTTTTAAATTCATTTTCAATATCATTAAAATCGCTAAAGCTACCTTTTAATAAATCTTTTCCAGAATAAATATCATTTTCCAATGTTGAATAAATTATAGTATCATTTCTAAATAATTCAGGAAATACAGGTTTTGATACGCTTGCTTGAATATTATATGGATTCGTTTTCGAATTATTGTTTAAATCTAATAATTCAAATAAAGAGTTCCATCCAGCTCCCAATTTAAATTCTTTTGATTCTTTTTTTACAATAGGTGAATCAATATCAATACAAACAACAATTTCATGATTTTTAAACTTCTCATTCAATAAAATATCTTTATAGATTTGTTTTAAATTTCCAGAGTTAAAGGCACAAATTACTTGTTCTTTTTCATCAAGCATTTTAAAAATAGAAACAGCTGTCGCCATACCTTCTGATAAATATATCTTTTTTTTATTTGAATCAATTTTATTTAAATAAGAATCTTCCTGTTTATTAAAGATAAAACAACTTCCAGTAGGACTTCCTTGAAATATTTTATCACCAAATTTAGGTATCATTTGATATCCAGTAATTTCATGCTTATTTTCTACGTCGGGAATTAGTTTTGTTAATGGAATAAAAGTTGATCCATTTTTATCAAAGACTAAATCTTTCATCTTTAATAAGAATTTACTACCCTCATTTTTTCTAAAAAAATACGAATTTAAATAGCTTTCATTTTTGTCTTTTAAAAGTACTTTTTCATTTGATTTACTAAGTTCTTGAAAATTATTTTTATGTTCTAATATTTTTTCCTTGGAATATTCACCTCCCATTTTTTTTATATTCTTTAACAAATTTTGACATTCAATATTTTTTTCAAAACTTTGAAAAGCTTCTGATTGATAAATCATTAAAAACATTTCTTGCACTTGTTTAAATGGCATTTTATTGTTTGATAAACTTAAATTTAAATCTTTATCAATATCAAATGCAATTAAATCATAAATATCTTTATACGCTTTATCACCTTTATTAGCACCTTTATCAATACTAAATAAATCATTATTTGTACCATAATCAATAAATTTATTTTCTTTCGATATCATAAAACTTGATTTATATTCTAATGAATGGATATATTCTTTAAAATTATCTTCATCAAAATCATTATTTTTGATTAAATCTAAACTTTGTTTGTAATTTTGAGAATTAATTTTAGAAAGAATTTCTTTGTTTTTTTCATCAAAAAACAAATAAGAAATTAAGAAATTTATATCAAGCTTCTTTTTTAAACTGTTTATATTAAAATTTTCAAGCTGTTTTTTGTTTTCAACCATACTAATATCCTTTATTAAAGAGAAAATACATGATTGTATTTTTTAATTATAATATCTTCTATTTTTTTTATATTGTTTATTTTATCATTAATATTGTTTATTTCAAAAAAATTATAATCATCATTAATTAAATCCGAAAATATTAATTTATTATTAATAACTTTTATTGTTAATAGTTGATTATTAAAAATTTCATAAATTGTGGAAGAATCTTTTAAAAATTTATTATATATCTTTGTTGCACAGATATAACTTTTATCTTTTCCTAAATTAATGCAACAATCATCTTCTTGTTGACGCATTAAATGATTTAGTTTATCAATATCTTTTGAATTAATTTCTTTAATTTCTTTCTCAAAGTTTTCTTTTAAAAAGTTATAAAGCTTAGTGGTATATCCAGTATTATTTGTTTCACAATTTATAGGATTACTAATAGTAGATTTTTTAATTGTGGATTTAAAATAATTTATTTTTATTAAATTTAATTTTTTGAAAA
>JACCDZ011518675.1_pt1 | contig 18618 bp, 20 predicted proteins | sample 7449551 | NCBI WGS metagenome assembly JACCDZ01 (sample SAMN15323452, study PRJNA562643) | freshwater metagenome | isolation source: river surface water | place: USA:Blue River Watershed | collected 2017-08-18
AACGAATATCTACCTGTACTAGACTTATTGAAACTGTAGCTAGATATATTAGAAGAACTGTTATAATCATACCTTATTAAAGGATTTATAGTAGATCCGCTACTTGAAGTATACAAATATTTATTGTTACTATTTATAGTGAATGTATGGTACGATTGACCGGACGACGCTATCATAACATTACTATTCATAAATGAAAGAGTACGAATATCACCATTTGAGGCCATGGAGTACTGAGCTATTCTATTAGAAGTACTCTCTGTACCATATATGTATACGTTGCTATTAGATTCTCTTAGTAATAAAGACTGAAGGGTGTAAGTTTGAGTATTTGCATTGGCAAAATACGAAGCAGTGCCGAGATTCCAAGGGGTTGCCAGTTTAAATTGATTTATCTTAGTGTACCCTCCTCCTAGACCTGCACTAACATACACATTGGTACCAGTACTGTCTAAAGCAAAAGAAGTAGAAGTAGCAGTATCTAGTAGTTGAGTAAATAAAACTCCAGTATCACTTACAGTTTTTGTATGAGAGGATACATTCCATGCAGTGTCTAACTCAATTTTATGTACGGTCGGCTGAACTGGTACAGCCTCACATACTATAACACTACTACCATTATTGAAGAATGAACAGGACTTTATAGTTTGAATTCTATAGCGTAAGTCCATGAACTGCTCACTAGAAGTATTTATAGTATTAGTATCCCAGGCTGTATTAAGAGTATAAGAATATAGAGCCCCAGTAAGTTGGTTTAAGTATACTGTAGTACCAGTATTGGACAGAGCTATCCCATGATACTTATCCGTACTAGTCCCAAATCTACGTATTGTATTATCAGAAGTCCAAATCGTACTAGCAATAGCCCCGTAAGTAGGTATATAACCTCTCTTTACTTGATAAGTACTGCTAGCTCCTACATATATGTAAGCATTACCATTATCAGCGCCAAAGTGTAATGAAGTGTAACTAGGAATAGTATTGCAAGTTACTACTACATTAGATACGTAAGAAGCTGTATTTATGTATTTAGGAGTAGACAGTGCGTATTGACGAATAACTACATCAAACGAGTTACTAGGAGGTTTACAAGTTAGATATACGTTAGCATTGTCTGTGCCAAAAGTAATATCACTTATCGTCTCTCCTGAGTTTAAAGTAGGAGTCCATGTGTAAGTCAACGCGGCAGTCTGCAAATTACCGGGCTGTGATAATACATAATGCAGAACATTAGCTCGGTTGTCGCTTACTAGTAGATCGGCACCATCTGAGCTCATAGTAGCTACTATATTACTTGATGTAGTGGTATTTGCTCGTAACCAGGTATTTCCTGCTGTGTATGTTGCTGAGTTGGCTGCTGATAGTATATTATAACTATTGCTCAGAGTAGTACTGGTTAGAACACCTGTAACCTCACTTAGCATGTACATTGAATTTCCACTATTATAGAAGTCAAAATATACAGACTCCCTAACAAAAGGTACATTTGATAACAGTACTGTTGATCCTTGAGATACTACATTGGATACTGAAAATGCAGGAGTTAGCCTATGCCCTCTATAAGCACCGATACCGTCCACAGTAACTAAATACTCACCGGTTTCAGATATTTTCATACCTCTTATTTCCGAGGAAGTTGCTAGCGCTACTTTCCCAATTTCGGTATAGGTATTTCCTACAGCCACCGTAGCATCTACGTTCCAAGAATTGGAACGGCGTCTTAGTATATTATTGCTGTTAGAGGTTAGATTTTTACTTGAGTTGGACATTAAGCGAAAGCCTCCCCAACTATTATACCGTACCAAGTAGTGCCATTGTCTAATGTAGTAAAATTATATATATCAGTTTCACCCTCTGCAGGGTTAGTAGGATCTGTGCCTCCAGGCCATTGTACGGAGGCAGGCCAAGTAACGTTATACACGGACGTATTATTAGCTGTTACGATAGCAGTTGCAGTATATGTAGTGCTGTATGCAGGTACATTAGAGAATGCAAAAGTAGTGGCGCCTGTTAGAGATATATAAAAAATATTGCCAGCAGAACAGTCTATTGTAGGAGTTGTACCAGTAAGTTGCACTGCTGTTTCGGTATATCCTTTACTCTTAAACGTACCGTTAACTGTTATAAACGGAGCAGTGTTAGACGCAGAAAACTGTAAATTACCTGTAGGAGTAGACAGATAAGTATCTCCGCTTATAACATTAGCAGTTAGATTAGCTAAAGTTAAAGAGCCAGTACTAGTTATAGTTAAGTTTGCAGTTACATTAGAAGATACATCGGCTCTTACATATTGAGATGAGTTAGCTCCACCTAGGTAGTAAGCATTATTTGCTTCTTCTACAGCACCATTGCTTCCTAAGTCAACTAGTCCGGTAAGATCGTGCTTAACCAAGAATACTCTATCTAAGTTCTTTACTGAGATAAGCTCTCCAGCTTGAAAATGTCCATTAGCTAGAGCAGCATTAGCTTCTGCAAAAGTATTTTGCGATACTATGCCTATCCCTTGTCTAGTAAATCCTGGGTATAGTGGATGGCTATCCACAGACGGGTTGTACACAAACAGCCTATCTGATACTTGAGCATTACCTTCTTGTACCCACAACATACCTGTCTGTAGTCCTAAGGTACCATCTATAGTAACTGAGTTAGCAGTAGGCGGTACAACACTATAAAAATTTTGTAGTAATGCCTGCATAGAATCATTTAGCATAGGCCTTGCAGCGTATATTGTTTCAGTGGCCTGAGGTAGATTAAAGACATTTGATGTCATTTTTAATTCCTTATATTAGCTAAAGAGCTTAACAATTTATCTGTGTTGGCACAGGTAAACTTTTGATAGCTGTCTTTCAACCGATCTGGGAAAGGTACTATCTCTATGTGAGCATTGTACTTTTTTGCTATCATATTTGCTACGTCTGAGAAAGAGGTTGGCTTGCCTGTTCCTATATTCCACACACCACTTTCTACTGAGTTCATCATATTGAAATGAGTATTTACTATTGCACTCACTGGAACAAAATCTCGTTTAAAATGTTCAGAGCCTTCAAAAACTCGTATTTTACCTGTGTTTTGCGCCTGTCTTGCAAACTCACTGTGAGGACTAGATTGACCTATCTTATGATCTTCTCCAGGACCAAACACATTAAAGTATCTAAATAACTGGTAGCGTATGTTACTGGGTTTTCTATACTCTATATAATCTTCAACTAGGGCTTTACTAGTAGCATAATAGCTAGAAGGTCGTTTAGGGTCAGTCTCTTTGAACGTAGTAGAGTTGCCGTACACAGAAGCAGAAGAACTAAATTGAAAATTTATTCCAGCATCTACACAACGTTCAAATAGCTCTATGCTAAATGTTACGTTGTGCTGTGTTATCTTGTACCAATCAGTTTCTGTTGTAGACGATATTGCACCGATGTGTAAAACCCAATCCGTCTGGTCGAGTTCCAGGTCAGATGCGCGCAAATTAGAATTATCTTGCAAGTCATAGTAACGAACTGACCAAGTGCTGGGTATAGCACGTAGTATATTGCTACCTATAAAGCCACGATGGCCGGTTATCAGTACTCGCATGTTAAACTCTTTTTATGGTATCAATTATTTGCGTAGAGGAGTATCTATAATCTCTATCAAAGAATATGAGATGCTTGGCGTGTTCTCTAGCTACTACGCGCTTGTGTTTATAGTCAGAACCTATTACCATAAAATCTGGTGCATATTCTCGTACTATATCTTCTAGTTCTTGCTCGGAATTGAAAACTACTGCACGATTTACAGGTTTTAAACTTTCTAACATCTTTATTCTGAAATCTATGTCGTTAACAGGTCTATCTACATTTTTTAAAGAACGAACTCTATCATCGCTATCAACTGCAACTAGAAGAAAATCACCCAGTGAACGAGCATAGGTTAGTAACGCCACGTGACCTGGGTGTAGAATATCAAATGTTCCGTTTACAAATACTTTTTTTATCATAATTATACTCAGTATAGAACGCTAATCTAATAATTTCAAGCATATTTTTCTAAAAATACAGTTAGGCTATTTTTACAAAGGCAGTCTGAGAACTATCAGGAAGTTTTACTATTTGCAGCTTGTCCCAATTACACATGATAAATGCCTCAATAGCCATTCTAGGACTCATCTGCGCAGAAGAAACTCCATTAGAATCTGTAAATTTCCAATCAGTTGCATCGTCGCACAGGATTACTCCTCCAACACTCAAGCACTCCCACGATAAAGATAGATCCGTTAAAACTTGCGAAGCTCTATGGTCTCCATCAACATATATGAAATCAAATAAAATATTAGACCATATGAACTCTGCTAACGCTTGCGTGCTTGTCTTGTTGATATAACGTACCGTATCCCCACTGTACGACTGTAGATTGTGTATGAAATTATTCTTTACATCAGTAAGCTCTATCCAGTCTATGTCACTACTAGTAGAATGAGGGTCTACTGCATAGTATGTATAATCATGGTAGAACCTATCTAAAGTATCAGCCATCCAAAAAGTGGTTTTACCTTCAAACACGCCTATTTCAAGTATTGTTTTGGGTAATCCAAGTTTAGTTAGTATATGAGTTATGTTCTTCTGAGTACTGCCATCAATAGAAAAATCCATAGTAAACTTGTATGTCATAGCTTTAGCTCATCATTTCTGACTGTAGAACGACCGTACTTAGGCCTATTAGATATAGTAGTAACTCCTTCAATAGAATCGTCACACGCATATAAGTCTGTTTGATGGAAAGAAAATTCATCTGCCCGTATCATAATATCAAGAGGAGCAAATATTCCGTCTTTAATTACACGAGCAAGCATATTCTTTGCTACTGCTGGGTCTACGGAGTATGCGTGAGCCCTACATATAAAATGGTAGTTAGGCCCTTCCATGTTATGCGGAGGTGTTAGGGCTACTGGTAGCTGTTTATTGACCTGCTCTGCACATCCTAAAAATCCAATTGAGTTAAAAACCTGATGCTTAGTGTATGGTTTTAACATAACTGCATCGTGCTCAAGTATAACTATTGGACGATCTAGGATTATGCACCTAGCCCATAAAGATATGTGAGATAGCGCACAGGCTATCTCACTCTTAGTAGCATAGTGATCTGTCACTTTAATTAAATCAACGATTTCGGAGTGATGTGCTGGACGTCTAATCTCTGGTCGGGTACCGTCGTATGCTTCCCATACGAAGTATGATTGGCCTACTGCCTCACAAGACCTTGCACATCGTGCAGAAAGCGCTTCTGATATGTCATTGTTTTTTATCGTTATAATATAAGTATTTTCAATGTCTTGTGAGTAAGAGTAGAAAAGAGATCTCATCGAATTCCTTTCACTAGTTCTGCATATCTGCCAGGTTTATGAACTTTTATCATCAGAGAAACAGTATCTGCTACGTTAGCTATAGTATTCAACTTCTTATTGAGTTGACCATATGCTAGCATGCCAGACTCCAGTTCTGCTTTCCATATGTGTATTATGTTGTAGTCTACATTAACAACTTCAATATCTACATCATTGTATATGCCAAAAGTACTGTCCGCACTATTATTCAATATAGAAGCGTAGTTAACTTTCTGATCCCACATACGAAACATCTTTTCTGTGAGAAGTCTTACATGAGTATAGTCGTCAAAAGCAACATCACAACGATGATGTGGGAATTGTATAAACCACTCAGCGCCATCTTTACTTACACGGTACATTTCTTTTATAATTTCTGTAAACACTCTTGGGTTTTGCCCTAAGTGTTCTAAGATATTACAAGCACTTATTCGCTCAAAAAAGTTATCTTCATACGGCCAAGGGGTTACGTCAAAGTCTAATACTTGGTCAGGATTACACTTAGAAGATATGTCTACATTCCAATGGTCTTCTAGTTTGCGAAAACCACAACCCATATTTAACTTTGTTTTTTCTACTTCCACAATCATACCCAAGCATTCCAAAATATTTCACGATTATATTGCTCATACAGATCAAGACCTATATATTGTACACAATTAACTACAGTTTTATCTAACTCTTTCTTTTGCATGTTTGGTATATTGTTAAAGTCGTGATCAAACTTTTCTAATTCGAAGAACTCATAAATTCTCTTAGTCTGACTCTTAGGACTATTACAGTACAACCCATAATCAACAAATAGCATCCTATCCAAGTACCCAGAAGTTACAGAATCTTTTATCTGCTGATAGGTTTTACCTAATACCCCATCTGGACCCGCGTAGCTAAACGCTCTAGACGCTATGCTAGCTCCGCCTTTAGTTGTATAGTCTATATCAGATACTACTAAAGGATTAGACCGCCTACTACGCTCAAATGAAGTTACTATCTCAGCAGGATTTCTAACGCACACTAGTAACTTTACTGGTTTATCTAATACGGCTTCTAGTTGCGGTAGCATAGGTAGCCAGAAAATATTATTATCAAAATGAGTATCTGATGTATATACAGACAAGTAACCGTCTATTAAACCTTTAATAGATCGCTTCTTACAGCCCACATCTTCAGACCTCCATTCATGGTGAAGCAAATTTACTAACCCATATAATGGGCTGTTAGTTTGTGTAGACAGTTTTGGATTTTGCGATAGTATATTAGTTATAACCGATGACCCAGCCTTTGGTAGCCCTACTACTAAATTTATATTAGTTGACATTTTTATCCTTTAGATAGTTAAATAATTCTTGCTCTAATTCTTCAAACGTCTCATCCCATTCCCCGAAACGTTTTTGTCTAAATACTCTTGTAGTCTTTTGATACCACGGGCTATGTTCTTGTCCATTCGCCCATATATGATATGGTAGTATAGGTACAACAACCCAAGTAGGTTTACCCATTGCAGAAGATAGGTGAGCAATGCTTGTGCAGCTTGTTATTACCAGGTCTAGGTTTGCTATGCAAGCCGCAGTATCTTCCCAAGATATTATAATGTGTTGAAGGTCCGTTACATCCTCTGGCAATTCTACCAGATCGTTATCCCGTTGTAAACTAAAAAGTTTTAAATTTTGGTGCTTATGCAATCCTATCAGTCTCTTAGGCGGGAAAGTTCTAAACTGTTGATGCTCAAACTGCGGATTTCCACCCCATCTTATTCCTACTTTAAATTTACCGTTAGACGATACATCAATTAGTCCTTTCCATATCTCTACACTTTTATAGTTTGGAGTTAGGTATGGCTCATTAGGAACAGTCTCATAAGTGTGACCAAATAACCAACTACAACTAAACCCAGGTATCCAAAAGTCATGATAAGTTATTGGTATATCGTTTACAGATATACACTTATCAACACCAGGTATTCTAGAAAATAGTGTATGTAGCGATGGGTGAGCGCAGAGTATGGTCTTACCACCACGCATCATTATTTCAGTTGCAAATCTGGCATATATTATTTGATCACCAAAACCTGCTTCTAGATTTATCAAAACAGTCTTACCAGTAAGATCACTACCATCCCATATAGGTTTATTAGTAGCAATCTTACCAGATCCATAAACATTTAAAAATCTACCGCATTCTAATAGCTGAAACCCTTCTTGGTATTTTCCTTGTTTAAGTAAAAACCACGCTCGGTTAAAATTATGTCTAAATAAGGTATCCTGAGAAAAGGTATCTTTTTGACTCTCTAACATTTCGCTTATTTTCCAAGCTTCTTCAAACCTACCTCTGATCATTAAGTTTAGTTGTTGATCTATTAAATGCATAGTATATTTCCTATTTTGTTATTCCCGCTGTATGTTGCGCGCCTGCTGATATTACAGTCCAAGAGCTCGTACCTAGCTGCACTGGAGAAGATCGAGATTCATTAGTACCATCTCCTAGCTTACCGTTTGTATTAGTACCCCATATAAATAAAAGATCATCAGATCTTATAGCTGCAGTATGTTCCACTCCTGCCGACGCTTGTTTCCAGGAAGATGTTCCTATTTGTATAGGAGAATTCTGAACTAATGGAAATGCGCCCAGCTTTATAAAAGATCTAGAAGTATTTCCATAATTGCCTAACTGACCAGAACTGTCAGCACCCCAAGCATATAACATATTATCGACGTCTATAGCCAGAGACTGTGATGAACCTGCCGACACTATATTCCAAGAGCTACTACTTATTAAAACAGGAGAAGATCTATAAGTTAGAGTATTATCTCCTAATTGTCCACTAGCGTTGTAACCCCATGAGAATAATCTGTTATTTGAGTCTATTGCAAGTGCGTGTAGAAACCCAGCACTTACCGCAGACCAAGAACTAGTACCTACTTGAACAGGAGAGAAAGTGTTATTTTGAGTGGATTGCCCTGTTCTACCATATAGACCAGCTCCCCAGGTAAATAATGCTCCGTCTGATCTTATAGCTGCTGTATAAGCACCTCCCGCAGATACAGTAGCCCAAGAACTAGTACCTACCTGAGCTGGTTCTGACTTATCAGCGAAGTATCCTATTAGTACAGGAGAAGATCTAGTAATTATATTATTGTCTCCAATCTGTCCTGAAGTACCAAATCCCCAAGCATGAGGTATTGTAGGCAGTGATCCACCAATTGCCAGAGCTGCAGCACCGGCTGTTCCTGCAAATACATTTGCCCAGCTTTTAGCACCTACTTGAACAGGCGAAGACCTGTTGATAACGTCATTCTGTCCTAGTCTTCCGTTACCATTAAAACCCCAAGAAAACAGTCTATTGTTAGAGTCTATAGCCAAATTAAAAGCTGCACCCGTTGATACTGCAATCCAAGAACTGGTACCTAGTTGAACAGGCGAAGACCTAGAAGTTCTTAAACTATTACCCATTTCACCATTCACCCCAGAGCCCCATAGGAATAGGCCATTACCTAGTCGTATAGCTGCACTGTGATTAGAGCCTGCAGCAATTGCTATCCAAGAGCTGGTACCTATCTGTACAGGCGAAGAGCGAGAGGCAGTAGTGCCATCTCCAAGCTGACCTGAGGTATTCAAACCCCAGGAGTACAGCTTATTTGAGATGGATAATCCTAATACGTGAGTACCAGATTGTGAAGCAGATACAACAGACCAATCACTGGTGCCAACTATAACAGGTGAGGATCTACTAGTAGTAGTTCCATCTCCTAGCTGACCGTTAGTATTTCCACCCCAAGTATATAGCTTACCATCTGACTTTATTGCTACAGTATGTGATATGCCTACTGATACATAATTCCAGGTATCAAAGAATGAACCTATTTGTACGGGAGAAGATCTATATGTGGTAGTTCCATCTCCTAGCTGTCCGCTAGTATTTAGTCCCCAAGCATACAAATTATCGTTTATGTCAATAGCCGCAGTAGAAGCATTATTTACAGATACTGACTTCCAAGACCTAGTACCTATTTGGGTTGGTAATGATCTACTAGTCCTGGTACCATCACCTAACTGACCGCTAGTATTTAAACCCCATGCAAACAACATACCATCAGAACGTATTCCTGCAGTATGGTTTACACTCATAGCTAGAGAAGACCAACTAGTTATATCTGTGGGATATCCTAAGTCGTCATATAGCCCTAGTTCTCCGTTACTATTTAAACCCCAAGTAAACAATAGATTGTCATAACGTATTGCAGCTGTATGAGTGGCCCCAGCGCTTACATGTATCCAAGAATCTGTACCTACTTGTACAGGTGAAGAACGTGATATAGTACTAGCATTACCTAACTGCCCATTAGTATTTACTCCCCAAGTGAACAACGTTCCATCAGCTCGTATTGCTGCCGAGTGAGTAACCCCTGCCGACACAGCTGACCAAGAGCTAAGTCCTATCTGTACTGGGGAAGAGAAGTTACCTACAGAAAATAGATTACCTAGTTTCCCGCCCACAGCGCTCCCCCATGCAAATAGAGCTCCATCAGCTCTTATAGCTAGAGAGTGCGTTTCTCCAGAGCTTATATCAATCCATGTATCACTACCAATCTGAATAGGTGAAAAGCTAGATGTGGTAGTACCATCACCTAGCTGACCTGTTAAGTTATATCCAAAGGTAAATAACAAGCCATCTGATCTGATAGCCATAGTATGAGTACTACCAGCGGACACTGCAGACCAAGAATATATAGTACCTGTAGGCAAACCATTACTTTGATATTGCCCTAGTACTCCAGTAACGTCACCACCCCAAGTAAATAATGCGTTATCAGATCTTATAGCAGCGTTGTGAGTAACTCCAGATGATACAGAAGACCAAGAACTAGTACCTATCTGTACTGGAGAAGATTTAGATATGAAAGTACCGTCACCCAGCTGACCGAAACTATTTGTACCCCAAGCGAATAGTCTTCCATCTTGTCTAATTGCTACAGTATGACTTGCCCCGGCGGATACAGCAGACCAAGAGCTGGCCCCTATCTGAACAGGTGAGGATCTATAAATTAAACTGCCATCACCAAGTTCTCCGTTAGTATTATTACCCCAAGCGTATAATCTACCGTTCTGACCAATACCTACAGTATGAACTGAACCACAAGAAACAGTGGACCAAGCGTCAAAACCTACTTGTACGGGAGATGACCTATAAGAAGTTACGCCTATACCTAACTGACCTTGTTGGTTATAACCCCAAGTGTAAAGGCCACCACTAGAAGATAAAGCAGCAGAGTGAAGTTGACCAGCAGACACTGCAGACCAAGAATTAGTCCCTATCTGAACAGGAGAGGATCTACTTATAATAGTACCATCACCTAGCTGCCCGGCATTATTCAAGCCCCAGGTGAATAGCATCCCATCAGATCTGATTGCTACAGTATGGCTCCATCCAGTGGCTACAGCAGACCAAGAAAGTAGTCCTACTTGAACAGGCGAGGATCTGCTTGTAACAGTACCATCCCCGAGTCGCCCATTAGTATTCAAGCCCCACGAGTACAAGAAGTTATCAGGAGTGGGGGGAGGAGGCCCGCCAGTAGACTGACTTACTAATAAAGCATCTATTAATAGCATTTATAGCGGCTCCTCCAAAGCAGACTGTTCTGATAAGCTTGCTAAATAGCTAGACATACTGGATATAGAATTATCAATAAGAATACCTAACTCTTCTGGCCAGCTTGCGACTCCAGTGGATAAGTAAACTTGCGGTACGTCTCTAAGAGCTGCTCTGTACAACAACCATCTTAGTTTTAGGGTCTCATCGAACGCTTTCTGCCAATCTCCTAGTTGATATATGTCAGACTGCGCAAGAAGCTTGTCTCTTTGTACGCGTATATCCTGCAGTAGTGGATCTTCAATTGGAGTTACTTCTAACGTTATTTTTTCTTTTAGAATAGGGGTTCCTCGTACCTCTCCATCTTGTATAGAAAATGTATAACCCATCTCATTATATTTATCAGAATCATAAGTATCATAGTTAGATACTTGTTTCCATCCTAGAGAAGATAGCATGTCTAAGTCGTTTTCAAGAGTGTTCAAACCACTTATATTTTTCCAGCTTGTAGGAAGTCTGTCGTAGACGCCTTTTAGTTCATTGTTTTCTACGTATGCCCATTTAGTCATATTAAACTCCTTACGCCGGTGCTTTGCTATCTAACATGGATGCTGCACCTCTCCAGTTAGTACCGGCATCATCAGTAACAAATACTAGTACATCTACACCACTTGCGGTTAGTGTAGGTGCTGTACCTCCAGGCCAACGAACACTCGAAGGCCATACTTGAGCTGCCGAACCGCCATTAGTTAGCTCAAGTACAAATCCGCTAGCATGTGACGCTGAAGGATTACTAAATGTCCAAGTGATAGAACCGCCAGCAGTGGCTGTAACATAGTTACCTAGTGCTAGATCTATGGTCTGGCTGCCGCTAATACTTCCACGAGCATTGAGAGTGATAGCATAGTTTGTTAAGTTTCTAGCAGAGCCTATAAGCTCTGTTCCGCCTATTGCAAATGCGTTAGAACTTACAGTACCAGTACTAGGATTATAACTTACTTTAGCATTTGCAACTACCGTGGCTCCTAAGTCTCCTGTAACATCCTGAGTTGCTAATATGTAAAAGTTATCATTAGTGCTATTATCAACACTAACTGTAGTAACTTTATCATTTGCATAAGCACTTAGCAAGGTCGAATAATCATTAGAATAGGCGGATAGTAGGGTAGCAGCATCATTTGCATTCACCCATGCATTAGACGCGTCTCCTCCGCTGGAAGTACTAGTAATTGTTATTGAGTCTGTAGATGCATCTGTTGTTAACGTAATTCCTGTACCAGCAACAAAAGTTAGAGTGTCTGTACTAGAGTCGGCTATAACATCGCTTTGTCCACTCACACTGATTGTAGAGAAACTATTTGACGATCCAGCAGCTACGTTCTTGTTTTCAAAGCGAGCATTAGCACTCACATATACTAGTGCTTGGCCGTCGCTGACGCTGTTTAAATATATGTCTTCATTTTCATACAACATGCTTCCGTAAGAAGGCCTGACAAATAAAGTACCTGCACTAGCATGTTTGTTAATAACTATAGCCATTGTAACAATGTTATTAGGAGCTATAGGAACTGTATTAGATAAACCGCCCGGAGTTGACGGGTCGGCGTACAACACGTCGCCTTCATTAAACATAGAAGTGTTTAAATCGCGAACCTTACCAAATGCAGTTACAAATCCATCTTCACCGGCTGCAATATCTTCTGTGGTTATGCCGATTATGTACTTAGATAGCACTGTCCCATTGGCTATAGCAGGCTCTACGTGTATTCTACCGCTAGCGCCATTTGTGCCATTAGCCATAACTACAGTGCCATCAGGAATTGTAGTTGCAGTATGGTTTTTAACGTAGTAGTAAGCCTCTTGACCTATCTGAAGAGTGGTATTGGCATTCATGCCTAGGTCAAGAGTGTTCTCGTCTATGTTCCATGCAAGCTGACCTGCCCCGCCAACAGTTGCTGGCGAGGCTACGTTCATTTGAACGAGATCTACACTTGTTATACTTCCTTCGATGTAAGCATTAGCGCCTACGTGCAAGCCTAGCTTGACTCTAAAATCTTTATCTGCCATCTGTTCCCTATCCCTAGATGACTAACTGTTATACTAGCAACGCAGAGCGTACAACTCGTATAGTATTAGTGTTATTTGTTGGAGTTACTAGCAGCCTCACGTTTCCACCCGCTATATCCGCATTGAAAGTAGCTAGAGATACGCTTGTGTAGATGATAGCATATTCAGTCATGTACACAGTAGATCCATCATGGATCAGCAGAATCTCACAAGAGTGGTAGTAGTTGTTAGCTGTATCGTGAACTTGAACTAAATATTTAGCAGTTCTAAACGAAGCAGCTGCAAAAGTGTCCAGCACTTGATTTGCTGTTGTAGTAGTGGTTGGTAATACGCTCGTGGAAAAACCAGCATCATTAACCTGGAACTGAGTCTTTGGAGTTAAAGTACCTACAGAGACAAAGTTGTTAGTTGAGTCAACATAGAAGGTATTAGAGTCTACAGTCAGCCCACCAACTGTTATAGAATGAGTGGACGAGTTTCCGTTAGCCAATACACGATCTAATGTAATTAGATTTGTGTTAGTGGCGTTTGTAAAATCTACATAGTATGAACCTGATTGGCCATCAAGTTGATCAGCGTTTAGGTTTGTGACTACAGTTGAGTTTGAAACCAGTAGCGTGTCGATCTTGAGAGTTGCATAGCTAGTCGGGAAAACTTCTGTGTTAGTAGCTGGGTCAGCTGTGTGAGCTAGTGCAAAGTATCCAGCACTCTCATCATAGTATATTGCTGAGTTGCCTTGCGACCCACGGTTTAGATAGATACCAACATCGCCTACAGGACTTCCAGTTGTGTTAGCAGCTAGCTGAATGAACTTATCATCAACTAGTAGTGAGGTCGTACCGATAGTGGTAGTATTGCCTTCTACAGTAAGATCGCCCATGATGATTACGCTATCACCAAAAGTCTTTAGACCGTTGATAGTTTGATCACCGCTAGTACGAACTACAGTGTTATTTAGAGCGAACGAAACGTTTGCAGCAAGATTTCCGCCACCAGTTAGGCCGTCACCAGCTGTGAGCGTTACTGAGGAGTTTGCTTTAATGTCGATGTATGAGGCAAGAGCTGTATATGTAGCAGCATCGTTTGCACGATAACCACCAAGTAGTGTGGTATAAGTTGTAGCATCGTTTGCCTGATACTCGTTTACTAGAGTGGTATAAGTTGTGTAGTCATTAGCAAGAGCGCTGGCTAGTGTAGCAGCGTCATTGGAACGAGCTGTTAAGAGAGTCGAAGCATCATTAGCGTATGCTGAACTCAAGGTAGCCGCGTCATTAGCCTGATAGTTACCAGTTATAGTGGTAAAGGTGCTAGCGTCGTTAGCATAAGCTGTTGTTAAGGTCGAAACGTCATTAGCATATGCTGTGTTCAACGTGGTTATGTCGTTAGCATAAGCCAAACCAATAGTCGCAGCGTCATTAGCTTGATAAGCTGAAGTGAAACCACTAACGTTTGAAGCGACGTTGTTGATAAAACCGACTAGAGTTGTATAGGTTGAAGCGTCGTTTGCACGAGCTGAGGTTAGAGTTGCCACGTCATTAGCGTAGGCGGATAGTAGAGTAGCATAGTCGTTAGCCAGTACGTCAACTCCGTTGACTATGGCAGCAGTATTAACTACCAGCCCGCGATTAACTACAAAATCTTTTAATGTTGCCATTTCTGTTTCCTTTAGATTGCGATCACAGTTCTAAACACTCTAACAGTGCTAGTTCCATATGTTGGGCTGCAAAGCAAACGTACTGTATTATTAAATATTGATGCGCTGTATTGCGCTAGTCTTACACTCTGGTTTACAATGGCATACTCAGTCATGTATACTTCTCCGCCATTGTGCACTAAGAGAATTTCACTAACCTCATACTCGTCAACTCCAGGTGCATACATCTGGATTTGATACTTGGCCGAACGAAAGTCGAGAGCGGACCACTGATCAACTATCTGATTGGCTATTCCGCTTGTTAGGTTAGACGAGTATGAACCCATACCCATGTCGCCGATGTGAAGGTCTATCTTTGGGTCTAGTTGATTTATGCCTACACGAGCATTCGCATAGTCTAACCATAGCACGCCGTTAGCACGAGCTACTGTTGAGTCAACTGATAGAGTAACGTTCGATGCAATCGAACCTCCACCGTCTATTCCATCACCAGCTATGATATATGTGTTGGCTGTACCACTTTCACCGGCAGGACCACGAGGGCCTTGCTCGGCAACAGCAGTAACCGTAACCTGTGGACGGTCTACTGATACTGTGGTAGGGCTTGAGGTGTTAACCTCGACCACCATTTGAGTTATGTCGGTGCTTACCTGGTTCATCTAGTTATCTCTGGTTCCACACGAAACTGACCTTCAAGCAGGCGTGTCACGTATCCGTCGCTGTCCGCAAGCTCTAGATCATAACGACCTGAGAATCGGGCAAGCGCAGCTGAGTTGGCAGCAGTCATGAATATGCGTAGATTTCCGTTAGCCCCATCTTCACGATCAGCCGAAGAGCCGTTCATGAGTATGAAACCGTTGGCAGTGAGTGCAGAGTTGAACTCAACAAACACAGAGGAAGCAGGAGCTTCGCGAACTTGCATACGCGCTGTATATCCGGTAAGGTTGACTGCGTTGCCGCTAGGAGCGCGGTAACGAAGAGGAAGATCAAATGTGGCTCCCTGTTCTAGTGTGATGTCATAACGTCCTGCGGCCATATTAGTTCCCCTTGAATAGATCTTGCATTAAGGTTGTATAGTTGGTAGTGTTGTTTACCTGAACAGCAGTGGTTGGCTGCTTAGGACGAGCATCACGGTCCATATCATTGAGTAGCTTGATCCAGTCAAATAAATCTTTCTTAGAGTACATACCGGTGTCAGCAGCTTCCTGAAGTTTTTCGTCGATCACCTTGTTGATAATCGAGAGACGACGCGAACGGTGTAGATACCCTTGATTCATGATCACTGTATCCACATATCGCTTGGTATCTGAACGCTCTACAATCGCGGTTACGCGATCAGCTGAGATTCCAAAGTCGGTAGCGATTTGTGGAATCGTCTTACCGGCCAGCAGCTCGTTAGCTACTAGAAGATGCTGAGGATCTAGCTCAGGAGCATCTAGACTAGAGTTCAGGTTGTCTGAGTAGGTTGTAATATTAGTCATGTTGGTACACCACGGTTCCTTGGATCATCACAGCTCCGACGGGTGCATTAAGTCCCTGGTCTGTCTGGATGCTATCGATTCTTACTTCGTCAAACTCAGGATGTTCTAGGCGGATGTTTGCAATGACATGTTCTAGGTCATCAGCTAACAGTTCTCCGGCATCCTCAACCTGCTCGTCCCAAGTGATTCCACGAACGCGAAAAGATGTGACGATGAGTCTGACACCGCCGCCTACGTGACGAACTTGCGAATCGGTAAACACGCACATCACGCATGGAAACGAGTTTATGTTTTCAAGAAAGTCTTCATATGGCAGCACGGTCTCGTACACGTTCGAGTTGAAGGTGTATGATGGGTTCCACGGACTCGTTCTTCCGTCAATTCGCTTGAACTGGTTGATAATTTTTAGTAGAGCTTCACGTCTGGTCATAGTTCAATTATATGATGAACCTGCGATGAAGTCAAACGAATATTTTTAAAATCCTCTTGACACCCAGTGAGAGGAGGTGAGAGACGAGTGAGTGGGTGTGAGAAGTTGTGAGAAGTTGTGAGAACGCTGTGAGTGGTTGTGAGACAGTTGTGAAAGGTATGATAGGTTGCAACTACCCTAGATGTAAACAGGTTGCAACGAAGTCTAGCCTTAAACAGGTTGCAACGAAGTTGCGCAGGGGCTGGGTCATTCCTAAAATTTCTTGTGTCACTTCGTCGTCGGATTTTGACACAACGAAACCCAAGTGAAGTCCTAAAAATACCTGATCATTTTCCTGAGGAATAGCCCCGCGAATCACCGAATCAGCAAGTCCTAAGAACCGCCCTAGGTGTATTTTGGCAATGTCAAACAGATTATTTTTGGCGTTGCGTTGCATAACTGCCACACTATCCGCCTAGGTATCCGCCTAGGTATCCGCCCATACCTTAGGATGGGTGTGGCCTGAGGGCCACACTGTTACCAAGGAGTCACAAGCGGTTTGAATTTATCGTTGCGATACGTTTTGCCCTTGACACAGAAACGGAATTGAGCAACCCACTCGGCAAACGCATCTTGATTCGCTTGGACCCGTTCGATGTAATCGACGCCTTGCGGGACGGCGGCGCGGGGGGCAAGGCGAAAGAAATTCGGGATATACTTTGAACCTTTGATATTGACATTGCAATACACGCAGAGGCAAACGCCGTCGTCATTCGATTCGCCGCTGATCCAATGATCGGCTTGCATAAGGCGGGCGTTTTGTTCACCGCACGCGGCGCAGACATTGCCGTAATATGCGAGGATGCAGGCGCGGGTAGCAGGGGCGAAGTCGTGAGCGCGGCGAGCCATAGCGAATCTCCTAGGGGAACCTTTCCCCCACGACTCACAATCGCACGTATCCCGATCCTGCGCAAGAGAAATCTTTGTTCACGTTTTGTTCCCTGCCCGAGCCTAAAAATACCGCTTGCAATGCCCGACGGATTCGTGCATTGTCAATGCATAGGGAAGGCAAGACGCCAAGCCCGCGAATCGGAGATCTGCCATGCTGAACCTGACCGGATACATTGTTCGCAAAACTGACGCCGCCGTTGCCTTCGTGCGCGAATCGGATGCGAGCGTCACGGGCGTGCGCCCGATCTGGATCCCCGTCAAAAAACTGGGTCGCGTGCGCGAAGCGGACGCGATGGGTCGCCGGATCGTCACGGCGCAAGATGGCGAGCGGGTCGGCATTCCCGCGACGATCGAGGTGGATCCGGCTTTCCTAGATCGGATCGGCGTGCTGGCCTAAGCCACGCGCCGGACACGGCCCCATCCGAAAGGATGGGGCCTTTTTCGTTTAGGGGGGTTGACAGCAGGCGATTCGCCATGCTATAATGGGGTAGGCGCCGACTGGGCGATTCGCCGAATCAGGCGCCGATTCTACCACGGAGAATCGGGCGTGTCAATAGCCGATGCGGTCTTGAAACAAAATGTTATGCTTGCATAGTCCAGCAGATTCGGGCATTGTCAAGGCATAGGGGCGGCGCAGGGCCTGCCCCGCGAATCGGGAGACGGGCGATGGCGAAAGTGACGATGGATCTGGAAGCGATGAAGGCGGCCTTTGCGGCCAAAGGTGGCAAGGCCACGGTGATCGAGTCGGGCAAGCGCGCGATTGAGTCGGATCGCACGATTTACGCCGCGATGCGGGCGGGCAAGCGCGCGCAGGCGGATGCGGTGCGCGAGTCCCGCGCGTCCGAGTCCCGCCATGAAACGATGGTCGGCGCGTATCACGCCGCGCGGGCGATGGGGTGGAGCCACGAGGACGCGCTGGAGTATGGGGCGACGGCGGTCGATTGACCGCCGCCTAGTCTAAAACCGAATAGTTCGAAACCGAAGATCTGGAGTTGAAAAATGAAACAAGTAATCTTTCTAGCTGCCGCCGTGATCGCCATCGCCTCGGGCTGGATCTTGCTTGACTCTGGTAGTGCTTCTATGGTAACAGTGAATGACCGCGCTGCATGG
>JACCDZ010436623.1_pt1 | contig 18614 bp, 24 predicted proteins | sample 7449551 | NCBI WGS metagenome assembly JACCDZ01 (sample SAMN15323452, study PRJNA562643) | freshwater metagenome | isolation source: river surface water | place: USA:Blue River Watershed | collected 2017-08-18
ACTGGTAAGGGTCAGTTAATGAAAATAATCATTAATATATATGGTACTGAAATGGTTGGGACAGGCTCTCCTGAAAATAATATTTTTTCATCAAAAGAGAATGTTCAGTTAAAAGACAGTTTATATTATCATGCTGATGAAGTAAAAATGACTCCTGAGATATGGGAACAATCAAAAAACTTTATTGCTAATCACAGATTTACATTAAAAGCTAACTTTGAGAATGTAAGAACATATCCAAACTATGCTGCATTTATATTTAATATGAATATAAGAAAAGGTCAAATACCATTTAATATTCCAACTCAACAAGACAGAAGAACAACAGCAATTGAGTCATATACTCCATTACATCAAACTAAATGGTTTAATCAACAAGTAAATGATAAATTTGAAATGGATAAAACATTTGCTAAAAATGTTGCTCAATTTCTAGCAGATTTTGATTATGATGATGCATTATTAAAATTTCCACTTAACAATGATTTAAGACAAAGAATGTTATTTGCTGGTAAACCAAATATGGAAAGATATGCTGAAGCATTAGTAAACAGAGATATGGATTGGTTTTTATCACAAGGTCTTGAAACTTTTGATTGGATTAATACTGATGGTAGAAAGGCAGCAGCATATACATGGGTAGAACACCTTTCCGAAGCTTTTGATGATGGTTTTATTCAAACAATTTCTATAAGAACTCTTTATAAATTATTATTTGATGATAAAGAATTTAAAAAAGAAACATTAATAAATGCTGGACTTGAAGAAAAAGTTAAGTCTATACCAATGAAAGATGGAAATTTTAAATCTAAAAAAGTATATATTTTTCCAAAAGTTACAAACAACAAAGAAGAAGAAATTGTAGAAATTGAAGAACCTGAGTTGGATATGAAGATAATAAATGGCACTGATAGCTCAACAAATCCACCAAAGAAGACTGGAATAAGAAATTTGAAAAAAATTGGGGGTAAAAGATAATGAAACTTAGTCACCAAGATATAATAATGCCTTATAAAGATAAGGATAGAACAAAAATAGATAAAAACCTGGCAATGATGAAAGCAGTTAGAAACTTCAAGAGATATGATTTTGATAATTTGCAGGATTTATTAAAAAAAGTAAAAAGAAACTGTGTGTATAGTGGAGTATATTGGCAAAATAATCATAGAAAAAATATTAATTCGATTTTAAAGGATATTGATTTAATTATATATGATAGTGATGATGGTGATACAGATGAAGAGATATTCTCTATGTTTGATGGTGTTGAAATATTATTATTACAAACAGCTAGTTGGAAACCTGAGTTTCACAAATATAGAATATTCATTCCATTGGCTAACCCAATATCTTTTGATTCCATTGAACAATTCAAACATTTCTATGTATGGATAGGAAACCTTGCTGGATTAAATTATGATAATGCAACAAAAGATCCGGCTAGGGGGTTTATAGGTCATTATAATAAAAAAGGTTTTATACAAGAAGGCATTAGATTAGATGTATATAATCAATGGAAAAAAGAATGGGATAAAACAGAAAAAAAACACAAAAGACAAATGTTAAGAAATACTATTATTAATAGTAATAGAAAGAAAACACAAGATTTACACCCAACACATCTTGTAAACAAAGAAAAGTTTAAGAAATATTATGCTAACATATATGATGGTAATTATAATAATGGTATTATGGCTATGATCGGATATTTAAAAAATTGTGGGTGTAATGATAAAGACATAGAAGATTGGTTAGTTGACCAAAAATTTGGAAATGCTGATAGAGAATATATCCAACACAGAATGGGAGGTGCAAAATGAAAAAATTAAGTTTAGAAGAAGATTTCGCCATACACAATAGGGTTTTTAGAAGCAGATTGATGTATATTAAAAATGAGCATGGTGATAAAAGTAATGAAAAAGTAATATATTCATTAATACAATATTTCTATGTTCAAGATAACATAAGAGATAATGAAAAGATAGTAAAGTATATCAGAAATTGGCTTAACCAAAATACAATGTTAGATCCTGATGATGAATTATATTTTAGTAATCCTAAGATAGTAAAAGACATAACACATATGGTTGATTTTATGGTAGATGTAATTAAAAAAAATACAACAGATAATTCACACATAAAATCAGTTAATAGAGTTTTGAAAAAAAATCAAACACATGCAGATAAAGTTGGTTGCTCAGAATACTCATATAAAAACATTATAGAGAATAAGCTTAAATCCCCTTATTCTAAAAGGATTTTAGAGAGCTTATTAGACCAACTTGAAACAGATAAAGAAAAAGAATATGCTAAATCTTTATTTGATTATTTAGGAGATTTAAGATGACACTAAGAAAAGGCAAATATGTATACAATGAGAAAAATTGGAAAGAAAGACAAATGTTATTACTAAACATTCATTATTTTGAATTAGAAATGATGAATGATTGGGTTTACACAATCCAACAATGGAAATCATTGGGATATGATAAAGATGCAAAAGCACTAAAAAGAGCGATGGTTAAGAAACACCCTGAATGGGTTGAGAAACATTATCCTGAATGGGTGATAGAGATAGGTAGAATACCTTGTTTAACAGAAAACATAAAACACTTTGATTTGATGTACAATGGGATTATGTGAATCTTATATAAATAACAATGGGAAATAATGGTGAAGTTCCTTACTACATTAAGTGGACTTTAATAACAAATATGTTACAATGGGTAATACAATAGGGAGATGAAAAAAATGACTATTAAGCAACAAAGAGATTTAGACCAAGCTATGATAAACTTGATGAACGAAGATGAAACATATCTACCAACATTACAAGAGGCTGAAATGTTTAAAAATTATGTATTAGAATACATTGAAATAAGTGGAAAAGATGAGTTACAAACAAATGTAATTCCTCAACTTTTTAACCTATATTTTATTGACATTACAAAGGAGATATTAAATGATTCCATATAGTATTAAGAATGAGTTATGTGAAATTCTAGAACAGGTATTAGAATGTGTTATAACATATGAACATGAGCTAAGAGAGTTAAACATATATGTTGATTTAAAAACACTCGATAAGCTAATTAGCAAAAATGTTAAGATGGATTTAAAACAACAATGTGTATGGTATTATTCATTGGAAGAAGTAGCTGAGAAGTTATTAAAAGATACAATGATTAGTGATGAAGATTATAATAAAATTATAATGTATACGAGATTTGGATTAAAGGAGAAATAAATGAAAATATTATTAATAATGTTGGTTGTTGTTGTTGGAATGAAACTGTTTGCTCATGATAATGAAACAATGTTGAGACCATGGGATACAAATACAGATTCAATAATGAAGGAAGTTGAAAATAGACAAAAACAAAGGGATTATGAGAAAAGAATATCTAACATTGAGTTCGAATTAAAAAAACAGAAAGAAAAAGAGCGAATGGAAAATAATATGCCGAATATTTTTAAGAAACCTTATAAAATCCCTGCTCATTGATAGAGAGGTTAAACCTCTCTTTTTTTAGTTATTCTTCTTATAATCTCTTCTTGTTCAGCTAATTTTTGTTCATCAATAACCTTTTCATCTTTTGATAAATCTTCACCATCCTCATCCAACATTTCTTTTGGGTCATGTTTTCCTTTCTTTACTTTACTTGCTGAATTTAACATTTTAATTAATTTTGCAACAGAAACTCCTGCTCCTGCTTTTAATGGTGCTGCCATTTTATTGTTCTCCTTGTGTATCATTTATTGGTTGTGTTTGTAACATAGAAAAAAGATTCTTAGAATCATCTTTCTTAACTTTTGATGTTCTTCTTAATGCTCTGTCCAATTCATCTTTAACTCTTTTATCTTTAAACTTTTTAAGTTTTTGGTCGATAGTTAATTCTTGTTCTTCAGGCATCATCATTAATGGTTGTTGAAACATAATTATCTCCTTTTTATTTATTTATACTATCTGATATATTTGGATTTGGTGTAGATGGGTTATTACCCAATATACACTGTCTAACAGTCTCATATTCAGATTTTTCTTTTTCATATTGTTGTTTTATGGGTGTAAAAGTTTCATCATTTTCTGCATCTTTAGCATATTGTTGTAACTTATCAGCACTTAAAGCTTCAAATTCCTGACTAAAATCCACTGGAGGTTGAGTAACATCAACATTAATGTCCTTACCTTCAGATATATCACTAAATGCTTTAGTCATACCATTAACAACTTCTGTTGATATATCAGGAGCTAATTCAGCAGCTAATATACCCTCTGCAGCAATTCTATCTTTTCTTTTAAACCATAATTGTAAACCACCGTCCATTACTATACCAGCAGTTAAACCAATACCAGCTGATAATAACATATCATTGCTTGCATCGGCTTCAGTATATTGTGGTAGTACTTGAGTTTTCCAATCGAATGTATTTAATTGATGTATAGATTCACTAGCATATGCTGCTCCAGAATAGAATAACATATCAACACCAAAATCAGTAATACCTTTTCTTCCATTAAACTTAACTAATTTCTCAATAGCTTCAGCATGTTTAAAACCACCTTCTTTTAGTTTCTTATGAACTGCTTCTTTAATAACACCAGGTTGTAGATTTTTTTTCTCTAAATCAATAGTAAAATCTCTGTATTCTTTCCAAGCCTCTTTTCCTACCATTTTAATACCATGTTTCGCACGGGTTCTTTGAATACCAGCAATTCTATTGTCAAATATATCAACAATTTTTTTACCAGTATCTTTGTCAATAATCTTTGAACCAAGATTAGATTTAAATGCTCCTTTTAGTACTTTATTTGCAATAGGACTTTTAGTTATTCCATAAGCAGCAATTTCACCAGCTAAAGTAGATAAATTAGTTGGATCTACAGCCCAACCAGCGAGACTCCCAAATATTTCAGCAGATGTTCTATCTGATTTAGTCAAATGTTTTGATAATCCTACCACTTCTTGTTGTGATCTCTCAACAACTTCTCTATGAAATGAATCTGGATTATACCCTTTAGATTTAATTTTCCACCAAGTTTTGGCATATTCATTTGGTTCACCAACAGTCTGATTACCTTCTGTGTCAAAAGCAATCTTTCCATCATTTAATAAACTATCATAATATGTGATACTATCTTTAGTAAAACCACTATCAGGAGTTCTCCAATCAGTTACCCAATCAATAAAAGCCCCCCCTACACTATCACCTTTTGTTGTATCACCTTCTAATATACCTGCGATTGTTTTATTATATTGTAGGTTTTCACTAAAAGACATTTCAGTTATTGTATCTTTTTTGAATTGTAAACCTACTGTTTCAAACCAACCATAATCAGCTTCAGTTTTATCATCAGGAGAATATCCTCTTGATGATACCATGTCTTCATTTAAATCGAAATCCATATTATTTTCCTATTGTGTCTATTGTTTTATCTATACCATCAACGAATTGAGCCCGACCAACATCAGGATGATCCCAAGGAACAGGAGCTCCTTTTGGATTAACTGGGTTTGGTACATTCCAATCTAATACATATGGTTTTTTATTTTTTAATATATATTTACCATCAATAGATTTAATTAAATATTTACCTCTACCAACACTCTCTAATCTAAACTTTGGAGTTCCAGTCCAACTATCAACATTCTTACCAAAATCTTGTTTAAAATGTTCAATATCTTTATAACCATCAGGTACTCCATTTTGTTGTTCAAGGAATTTATTACCAGGTTGAATAATTGTTGAAATCCAATTCTCAATATCATCATCATCTTTACCTGGAGCAGGATTAAATATTGTACTACCATTATATTTACTTACACCAAATGTTAAATCATCGAATATTTCATCAACTAAAGCAGGGTCAAAATCTTCCATATTAGTTGCTCTACCCAAATAGGCATCTTCTATCGTTTGTTTCATCATAGCAATTTGTTCAGGATTAACATTACTTTTTATAGCAAACATTAATTTTTGGTTAATCTTATTTTTAATTCTTTCAGCTGCATCAGTATCAACCTTAACATCACCTTTTCTTCTTAATTCACTACCTCTTAAAATATCATCAGAGAGGGTTCTATCTTTTTTATTACCGGTTGAATATAGTTGTCCCGCAACAATAGAACTATCTGCTTTATCAGTCCACATTTCTTTCATAATATTTTTAGCTTCAGTTAAACCTACTTTACTTGTAAGGTCTTTTAAGAATTTGGATTTATCTTCCTGACTCATTGCTTGGTATCTTCTATTTAACTTATTAGCTTCACCATCAGATAATATTTTAAAGTTTCCAACATAACCTTCAATGTTTCGTTTTTGTCCATATCTACTTCCTAATTCCTCTACAACCCCACTAATATAATCATTAAAATGTAGGTTTCCATCTTCATCTTTACGAATAGTATTATCAAAATTATCTATCGATTGAGGCTGGTATGTTTGTCCTTGAACAACTAATGGATTACTTTGTAAATAACCAATAGGGTCTTTCTCAATTTTACTAACATTATTTTTATATTGTTTTTGTAACATTTCTAATCTAACACGGTCTTGTAGTGTCGATTCTCCAGCTTCAGCTTTCTTTTCAACTTCAACCTCCATCTTGGCTAACATTGCTTGTTGAGCATTTGGATTTAAACTTTGGAATGTATCAGAAGCATCTTTTGCTTGCATAACAATATTAAATTCAGATGATATACCTGCATCAATAGAAAATTGTTTTGCTCTTTTTAAATCAGCAGCATCAACTGGTAATCCATTTTGTACTCTCTTAACAACATCTTTAACAAATTCTTTTTGTACTTTAGTAGCAGTCTCATACTCTTTATCATAAGCAGCTTCTAATGATTTAACTTTTGTCATCATATTTGAATAAACTGTTTGTTTTTCATCTTCAGATAATTTAGGTTGCATTTGGTCTACCCAATTATTAGCATATGATGTAATACTCGCAATCTTTTGTGGCATAGATTGGTTACTTTTCATAATCTTATCCGTATACCCCAATGTATTATTCACTACAATATCTTTTTCCAATGATGCAATAGCACTTTGTTCTTGAACAGCTGTTATTTCACCATCAATTACTTGTTGTTTTAAGGTTTCTTTAAATGCTGTTACTTGTTCAGTTACTGGCTTTAAATCCCTTGATAATTGTGATATTTCATTAGTCCACAATTCAATTTTAGCATTTCTTCTAGCTGTTGTTTCATCTTTTAATTTATTAATTTGGTTTTCAGTTACTTTTTCTTTAACATTTTTAATTTGAGTTTTAATATTATATTTAACTGCCTCTCTAAATTGTTCAGGTACACTACCCAAATAATCTAACATTGTACTTGCTTGAGCTTCAAAAGCTAATGGATCATTTTGAAATGCATTATAAACTTCAGCAATTGTTGATTTTGCATCAATCATTACATTATCTAAATACATTTCATTTAATTGTGTTGCTCTAACATTCTCAGCAACATTATAAGCAGAACCTTTTTCAAGATAACCCTTTATCTGATTATCTAACTCATTAATTTCGGCTGCTTTTAGCTTATAATCCTCACTTTCTAATGGTACTCTTTCTAACTCATATATTTTAGCTGCTTTATAATCTTCTAACTTTTGGATTTCAGCAAACCCTTCTTGAGCCTTTATTTCACCATTTTTAATAGATAATTCTTTTGCTTCAACTTCAGCTATTCCAACAACAAGATCAGTTATTGAGTTTACTGCTTTTGAAGCACTTTGAGCTGCTTGTCCATATAATTGAGCTGCTTGTCCAACTGCAGGTGATGTTAAATCACCCACTGGAGAGGCTAACTGAAAACCAACTTGTGGTGAAGCAACATTCGATTGATATGTTGGTAGTGATAAATTCTGTGCCATATATTATTCCTTCTTATGTTTTTGGTGTTGTGCTTGTACTTTTAGTATTGTATTGCATATACATTGATGCTCCTGCTGCAACTGTATTTGTAACAGTTGAAATATTATTCCAAGTTTGAGCACTTTTAGATGCTTGTTTAGCTAAATCTAATCCACTAATTTGGTTATTCATTCCAAGAGATTGTTGTAATCCATTAATCGCTATAGAATATTTATTGATATTATTATTTATTTCCATAACAGTATTATCATATTCCCATCGTTTCTCATCTGCTTGTTGTATTCTACTTATAGAATCCATTGTTCTACCTTGATATGCAACTGCGGCTAATTGAGTGGACCTTAAATCATTGTATTGTTCTAATCTTCTATTAAAGTCTTGAGCAAAACCAATATCTGCTTTAAGTTGTTCTGTTTGTGTTAATTCTTTGTTGAATGTGCTTGCAAATTGTAAATTAGCTTGTTGTTGACTCATTGCCTTTCTTTGTTGAGCACCTTGAACATTGCTTGAGTGTATTCCTACCCCTGCGCTAACTACCATTGCTCCTACTGCTACCCATGCCATATTAAATCTCCTTTATTAATTCATTTTTTGGTATAATAACATCTTGTCTTATCTTTTCTAAATCTGTTTCAGTAGTTGGGTGACAATTCAACCAAACTGTATCTGTATGAAAGTATGCTATTTTAGATACTCCAGCTTCAGATTCAAATATACAAGGTGCAATATAATCTTTTGTTTCATCACCATTAATAACAGTAATATGTCCTGCAACCAATATATTTGTTACTCTATATCTATGAATTTCACCAATGGCAACTGATCCAGCTGGCATATGGGTTTCTCTTGTATATAATCCATCTGTAAAGTGATGAAAAGATGGAGTATATGCAGGTTCCATTTCTGATAACTGTTGCATAACTAAATCTCTATTTTTTAATGTTGTTAAATCCATTGTTTTTCTCCTTATTCAGATACATCTAGATGAGTTTCAAATTTAAGAATATTAAACCCAAATGGGTCATCATTACTTAGTGTAAATGATGATAGAATAGACCAACCCAATGTCCAATACTCAAAAACCCCTGTCCTTACAACAGCTGAAGTATCATAACTATCAATATCAAAATAACTACTAGCAATAAAATCATTATTTAAATAAAAACCTGTCGATTTATACAAGTATAATTTAACTTTAATAATTCTCTTTTTATTTAATTCCATATCGAACTTTGGTGAAGTTGGTGGCAATGTTTTAATATGTGATTTAAATTTAAGTCCAATTTCAATTAATTTATAAGATCTAGTAATTAAAATCTTACCACCTGTAACTAACTGTTCACCTTGATATATTCCATCAAGAATAATAGAAACTTCTTTTCCTTCAAATCTATTTAAACCATCGATTTCTTTATTGATTGGTGTCAACACATCTCTAAAAATTATACAAGCGGTACACCATTTTTTATCTAGTTTGAATTCATCACCAAATTCCCCACCTATTGTTTCAATACAAGATGTGGTTCTATCAGCACAAAATTCAACTTTTTTATCACCATAAGCATAAGCATGACTGTCCAAATATGTTGTTCTTTCAGATAAATCTAATCTTTCTAAATTTAAATCACCATTTGAAGACAATATAACCATATAAAATTCATTATCAACAGCAGAAATATCAATTATTTTACCCGATGGAGTATCGAATTTAACCCAAGCAACAATACCTTCACTTCTATTAAAGTTAAGTACAGCTAGTGTTCCATTCTTATTTAATACATATGTAAATCTACCCAATTCACTAGGTGATGATTTAATAATGTTTATTCTAAATGGATCTTTAAATAATTGAGCAGATAGCGTAGTTAAATCATTAGAAACGTGTGAATCCTGATTAAAATCGTAAATAAATTCTCTAACAGCTCCTGTTCTATCAATATAGAATGTAGAACCATCAACAGAATCTAATGGTACATTTGGATTACTACCATATCTAGATTGTATTTGCCACGATGAATTAACAGGAGTAATTAATCCAGCTGCATTAACAAACTCTGCTCCCGTTGTAAATATTTGTAGATTTCTACCTGCATATATACCCGTAATAACATTAATCTTATCACTATCTATTGTATCAATAATTGGAGAACCATCAGCATCTGCTTGCTCAACAGCAATATGAAAGTCAAAATATGATTGAGATTTACTACCCCATACTGATAATGGATATGATTTACTACCAGCAACAAACAATCTTCCTTGAAAGAAAGTACCATATTTTGGCCAGCCTTTAGCAATACTCCATACATTTGTACCATCTTTTTCTTTTGGAGAAACCAATGTTAAGTTTCCATATGTAAATGTATCGAATCCAGTCCTTGCAATCTCTTTTGGTTGTAAATCACTATGAAAAAGAATTGTAACATCACCTCTTTGAACAACACTCATTTCAGCAATAACATTTGGTGTTAATTCTGGAGCATATATTGTTGCTATTGGTCCACCGGTTGGGTCAATTAAACTATCTCTTGGTGGAATATAATATATATCAATATCACCTGGTCTAAATATGAATAGATATTTTTGGTCTGTATTAAATACAAAGTCAATTAATCTAATAGATTTGTTGTTTAAATCATATTCTGCTTTTGTCGCACGGATTGTATCGATGAATTCAAATCCCGGTCTTTTAAACATACCACCAGTCGTTTGAACAATCATATTATTTGCTTCAGCAACACCACTATAGAATTTAGCAATATCAGTTCTTCCCCATGCTGTTTCGTTTATTACCCCTGAAACCAAAGAGTTTTGTACTACTTTAGTTTTAGCCATTATCCGAATCTCACATCAAATACTGGTAGTTTTGCCCAACCATCAACTGGATCATTTTGAGAATCGATACTCATAGATCTAATCTTTTGAATTTCGTATTGTTGGTTGTAATATTGTGCTTTAGATGTATCAGCTGTTAGTGGAACTGCTAATGTCGAAGCCATCAATAATTGCATACATTTAACAGCATAAGGAGGTAGGAATTCCTCTTTACATCTATAAACATATTCTATATGCATTTCTGGTTGGTTAGTATATATTTTATCACCAATAATTTCATAATCTGTTGCTGGTAGTGTTGAATCTAATCTTAGAAAATCAACGGGAATTTGAAATTGGTATTTGTACATTGGATGTTCAGGAGATGTTGTTAATCTATTTAAGTTACCATATTTTTTACTGAAATTCCAGTTGGTGCTAGATAAGAAATCTCTATATGTAGATTCATATAAGTTTTTTGCTAATAATGCACCTGATCCTGGTTCATCGAATGATGAAATTGGGTTATGACCCAATAAAAGTAGAGCATTACTACATATTTCAACTTTTTTTTCCATATAATTATCCTTATTTGAAAGTTATTATATGTATTTATGAAAAGATTTATTTATTTGAGGTTATAAAAGGAAGAGTTAGTAGAGGTTGTGAAAACCCCTACTTTTGTTATTAGATTGAGTAAATAACTGGAACAACACCATCATTGTCGATTAGTGCAGCACCTGCTTTTAAATTACCAACTGATAACCAAGATTGTTTATGAGCAACCCATTCAGCTTTTGTTGAAATGTCCATATTTAAACCAAATCCAACAGCTCTTTTATGATAAGCAAATCCTTTAAAATTAGTACCATCACTAGCAATTCCACCTTCTGCTCTATCAGCTAATTGGATTATTTTAAAACCAAGGAATGAATTTAAATCTCCTCCAACTAATGCTTTTACAGTATTATAATCAGATGAAGTAACTTCAGTTGTTTTTAATAAATCTTCAATACCTTTAGATTCGATTACAAAGTATCTATCAGTTGATGGAACACCTTTTGCATCTAAAGCTCTTTTAGCAGCTAATAAAGTTTCTATTGTTAATGGAGCACCTGAAGTACCAACCTTAACAGAAGTTGTAGCAGCTAATGCATCAATGATTAATTGATCTGATCTTCGTCCTAGTGCGTTAGCAATAACTTGACCTAGTTCATTTACTTCAGAGAAATTAACATCAGCGTTGTTGAAAATGTCTGTATACTCTGCAGCTCTCCAGTTTGTTAATGGACAGTTTACTAAAGTATGTTCAACATTCATTGGTGTAACATCAGCAGATGGAACAATAGCTTGTGAAGCTAAACCTTTACCCATATTTCTAAATTTAATTTCATTAGCGTTTTTTGTTGTTTTTGTGTAAACAGTGTTTCTCAACTTTTGGGAGTCCTGATAGCTCTGTTTTACAGCAGAATCATATAACTTAGCAGCTACATTTGATAATTTGATAGACATAATAATATCTCCTTTTTTTTATTTTAATATTTTTATTTATATTTTTTTTCGATTTTTATAGTAAATCATACTGTGGTTAATAATTCAGATTAATCCCAAAGGTGGGGTCCTCATTAGAAAACCAATAATTTTAAAATCATTGGGCTCAATATTTGAGTATATCCAATTATTATTATTTATGTTACTTTAAGTTTTTTTTAGATATAATAAATACTGAAAAGGACTTTTTTATATGGAGTTTTAATTATCCTCTATAAAATTGGTCCATCATATTCATTACTTTACTAGCATATGCTGAATCCGTTTCCATTTTTAAATTACCAAAATCATCTTTAGCATATAACATTTGGTCAAGGCTTGCTTGTGTCATTGGTGCTTGTGATGGTGTATTCGCTGCTGGTGATGGAGAACCACCAATTCTATGGTCCATAATTAATGATTGTAACGCTCTGTATTGGTCAGCTGTTTTAACCATCGATTGTATTGTTGAAGCCATTTCAGGAGCAAAATTAGCATTAAGATATTGTAAATCTCTTGATACCTCTTCTCTAGCATTTGGCCCCAGTTTATTTAATTCCATTTCCCAATTAGCCTGTTCAATTCTACTTTGAGCTTCAGCAGCTCTACCCAATAGTTTATTTACACCATCATTATCAATACCCATATCTCTAGCTAGTGATGTAACTTCTTGTAACATATCTTTATCATATGAATTAAAAACTTGTTCATCTAACTCATAAACTGCTGGAGCACCTTTCATTCCACCAAGTCTTGTTTCTAAATGTTTATAAGAATTAATTAAACTTCCAATATCCTTAAATTTATCTGGCAAATCGAAGTTCTCTCTCATATAATCAGTCATCATTTGGTTTAATGAATCTAAATCTACTGATTCATCAGCATTTATTTCATCAACTTTTTTATCAAGGGGGTTACCTGGTTCAGTTGGTACTGAAAAGTCATCTTTTTTATAATCACCATATGAATAATCAACATGATTATCATTTGTATCCATACTAACATCTGATGTTGGTACTGAATAATCCGTTGTTGTTTCAGTTGTTTCCATTGTTTCGTTCATAGTTTTCAATCTCCTTTGCTTTAGTTTGTTTTATAAAATTTAGTATAGAAAGAACAAATTGTTGTTCACCTTGTCTTATACCAATATCTAATGGTATATCACCAGGCATTGCTATCTTTTTATACAAAAATTGTTGAGTCCAAATATCAAGTAGTAATTTACCATCAGAACTTGTAAATATCTTATATATTAAACTGAGGTATTCTTCGTGTGTTAGTTTTATATCGGGTATAAGTAGTTGTTCAGGGCTCATTTGAGTTCTCCTTAATTATTTTTTATTTATTTATACCAAAAGGAAAGTTTTTTACATTCCTTGAGGTGGTTGAGGTTGACCCATTTGTTGTTGCATTAACAATGCTTGTTGTTGAGCAATCTTTTTAAACTCAATCTCACTTCTAACATATTTTTCAGGTAGATCTAAATGGTCAAGAATATCTTGAGGTATTTTCTCATAACTAATTAACATATTAGATACACTTTCCGGCATTAATCTCATAAATTCTAAAAATTGTTGTGTCTTTTGAAGTTCTTCATTACCTTGTATTGCTGATACAGGTGATTTAAACTTAACTTTTATTTCTTTTCCATTAATTTCGATAGGATCAATTTTACCCAATTTCTTTAATGTATATACAACTTTAATAACTATTTTATTTAATAATTCTGTTTGTAATCTATTAAATCCAGCAGCTGATTGTTGTAAGAAATCATTTTGTCTTAAACTCATTTCAGTAGCACTTCTACCTTTAACATCTTCTATATTTCCCAAAGGCATTGATAGTAAAATATTATTGATATTTCTTCTTAATTCAGCTAATTCAAATTGAGTTACATTGATGTCTGAAGGATTAGATAAAGGAGCAATTGTTGGATTTTGTCCATTGCTTGATACAGGTATAACAGCTCCAGGAGCAAATCTAGCCGTATTAACATTAAATATACCATCATTTACTGCAGTATAAACACCAGCAATACTCATTGCAGCTGCTGATAAACTGTATTCCATAATTTTATTAGCTGACTTTATATCACCCAATACATTCATTAATCTTCCTCTACCATATGTTTCACCTGGAGTTACATATTCTCTAAATACAATATATGGTGATTCATCAATAGATGTATCAATTAAGAATTCCTTTTCATCAGCTGATTTTTCCAATAGGATAAAATTATAATTTCCTTTGTCTTCATTGTATACAACACCTTCAACTAATTCAACCATTTCATCTGGATTATTCTTTGCTAAATCCTTTAAATCTGATGTTAGTTTTGCTTGTTTCCATTTATGTTGTACTTGACCAGCAGGGATTTTAATATCTCTAAATACAGTTTTAATATCACCATCAGATGCAGGCTCTAACATAACATCTGATAAAGGTATTGCTTCAAATACTAAAGATGATTGAGCATGTGATCTTACATCTTCTCTAACCATAATAACACCAGTTGATGCTGCTAAGTCAAAAAATGATGAAGATATTTGTTCAGCAAAATTAGAATAATTAATTTCTTCATAAACAATATTAGCTATCTTCTCTAAATCTTTATTAATATCTTTTCTTTCACCTTCAGGTATATCTTGACCGGCTTCAAATAAAAACCATTTAGCCCAAGGTTTAACCATTAGTGTTTGTATTCTTGATACAAACCCATTAGTTGCCACAACAGCAGTTGAATCAAATATATGATTATCTCTTTTATGACCTTGAGTATAGTCTGAAAAAGTATTTCTATTTGGCATCGAATATTTATAGATTTCTTCTAAAAATCCATTCCACTGATTCTTGATACCTCTTAGTTTCTCAACTTTCTTCAGAATCTTTTTTTGTTTGTTTTCCATTAGATACCTTCTTTATAATTTCTTCATCACAACCACAAGATAACTTAAATATATCTTTAGTGTCAAATTTACCAGGTTGAATTACTGATAATTTCTTACATTTTGAACACTCAATTTGAGTGTAACTATATACCATTACTATCATGTTATGCCTTCTTCTTCTTAAAGAATAATCCAGATTCATCTTCCTCAACAACATTTCCCAATCCTGAAGAAATATCACCAGATCCAGATCCACCTTTAATTGTTTGTGTTGAACTTTCAGCTTTAGCTGTATTTGCTTTCTCTGCTTCAGATCCTTTTGCCGCTGTTCTTGTTGCTTCTGCTAATAACCCAACATTTTGTTCAGTTGGTGCATTATAAGATCCACTTCTTGATACTGATTGCATACCAGATCGTGATTCCCAATCAGCTTTTACTGCTGAAGCATCTGCTTTAATCTTATTTTCAGATGCAGTTCTTTCTTTTTCTCTTTGTAGTTGTGCTTCCCTATAAGCAATCGATTGTGGAGATTCTTTGTATATAATCTTAGTACTTCCACCACCTCCACCACCGAAACAGTCAATTACTGAATTATCAATAATTTCACCAGATTCTAAATTAATTGTTTGTGTTCCTAATATTTTGTTTAATCCTATTATCATTTGTATCTCCTATATAAAATTTAATAATCCGCCACTTTTAGTAGCTCCACCCAATCCATTCGATCCTGTACCTTGTCCTGTTGCTAATCCCATTACATCAATCCACCAAGAACATTTTCTTCTTCTTCAGTTTTATCATCTTTTAATTTCTTAGTAAAACCAATTTGTGAATTAGCTAATATATCTTTAACACCACGTCTAGATTCGATTTCTTCTTTTGCTGCTTTTTCTTCTAATTTCTTTTTAGCTTCTTCATCTTCCAATCTTTGAGCTTCTTTTTCAGATTCCCATTGTTGTCTGTACATATTTTTTTGCATTTCCATTTCAGCAGCTGAAGGTCCTGAATAACCACCTTTTCCACCACCACCAAAACAATCGATAAGACTGTCATCAATAATTTCACATGTTTCTAAATTAATTGTTTGTGAACCCAATATTTTTTTTAATCCAAATGGTATCATTATAAATCTCCTTCTAATGTTGTATCTTCGTTGAATGTAATTTTCTTACTTTTAAGAGTTTCATTTTTTGCTTTTTCTTTTTCCCATTGTTGTCTTAAAAGCACTTCATCATTTTTTTTCTTATCTTTAGCGGCTTTTTCATCAGGATTATTTCCAAATAAATTTGCTGAATCATAAACATAACTATGTTTGAGTGGATTCACCACTGCCTCTAAATGTCCTTTACTGAATGGTTTATAACCTGCTTTTGTTTGTGCACCCATTAAAACTCCTAAAAATCTATATTATTTATTCTTTTAGATGGTTTTTTATCTAACCATTCTTTTAGTATTTCTGGTCTTTGTGAATATGTTGAGAATCTTAGTTTAGAATTAAATCTTTTAGCAATAAGTTTATCAGCTCCTGTCTCAGGAATTGATGCTGTTTGAAGTACATAATTATTATCAATAGCCCACTGAACAATATCCATATATAATAAATATGCTGCTCTAGTCTTTCTATATTCCGGTTTAATATATGAAATATCAGCATGATATATGGTTTCCGTAACCCCATTTGAATTATCGAATGAACACAATGTAAAACCCATAATGGTATCATTTTTTGTTGCTATTCTGATGTGGAAATAGGGTTCAAACCAATTTATTACTTGTTGAAAGAAATACATTTTTGGTGCTTTCTTTCTTTCTGGATAAACATCGTGTATTAGTGCATAATACATCTCAACTAATTCTTCATAATCATCATAATTTGCTTTTCTGATTTCCATTATAATTCCTTTTTATTTTTATTTATACCTTATTATAAAAATCCTAATTGGAATTGTCCTCCACCCATTTGGTCTTTTTTGAAATCTCTTGCTGTTAATGCCATATATCTAAAGGCATCTGCTCCATGTGACTCAGGACCATGAAATGGTTCATTCTTAAAGTTTTGGGTTCTTTCATCGAATATTTTTCTATATTGTTTTAGATATTCAACTAATATCTTACAATTAGTTTTATGAAAATGACATCTTGGTAGTATTTGTCTTACAGCATTGATACCCTCTAATAAACTCTCTCTTGGTGATAACATCATATGTAATCCCATCTGAGCAAATATTTGTTGTCTAGATTTACCTGATGATAATTCCCTTACAGCAATATCGTGAGGACCATAATGAATACCATATGAAATACCGTGTTGTTCTCTCCAATTATGTAAATAATTAATATAGTGATTAACACCTTCATTATTGTTTTCATAGTAATTAACTATTCGAACTTCATCACCAAACATCTGATAAAATACTATAGACCAATTATCATTTACTCCAATATCGTGAGCAGTATTAACAAGTAGTGATGGGTCAATATAAAAATCTTTAATTCTATCTTGTTGTTCTGCTTCTATTAACCATTGGTGATAATATTGTGATTTATCAGCAGTGAAGACAAACTCACCCAAATACCATTGTTTATATAGGTTTCCCTTTAATGATTGTAAATATTTAACATACTGTGGGTCATTCTCCATAATGTATGGGTTATCAATAACTCCTGATTTAATAGCATGTCGGGTTGTACCGTTTTCAGTATACCAAACCTTATCTATTTTCTCTTCATTACCAATATCCCATCTATCATAAACCCATCTTGCTCCAGCACCATCTGGATTGGTAGTAGCTATCATTTGTGGTGTTATTTCTGGATTAGCAGATCTTAATGTTGCTAGTAGTTTTTCATATAATTCTTCTGAAGGTAGTTGAGATAACTCTTCAAATATAATTAATGATAAGTTTTTTCCTTTGTGTTTATCTAGTGAACCTGAATCTTTCATATATGATATGAATAGAGTTGCTCCACTTGGGAATTGTATCTTTGGATTTCCACCAAATGTTACTTTTCCTCCAATAGGTTCATAGAATCTTTTTGCAGCATTTAAATAATCATTTAAATCTGAAAATGATGTTCTTAATATAAGTCCTGTAAAATCTTTGTGATGTATATAATATAGTGGAGCGAAGTAAGTAGCAAATGATTTACCACCTGCTCTTGAACCATACCATAATAGTTCATGAGCTTTAGATGATAACATCTCGCATTGTTTAGATGTGGGCTTTAATATTTCTTGTGACATAATATAATCCTTTTTAGATTATTTATGTTTAAATATCCGTTTTCTCTATTGTTAAATTAGCATAACTAACATCAACAGTTGTTTAAAACTACTTCGTACTAACTATTTTTTGATACTGTCCAATAATTGGTGCAGTTGTAAGCTTTAAAGCTTCAGCATTTGCTAATATTTTTGCTACCATTACACTTTTTTCAATACCTCTGTTTAAACAAAGATTATCAATAAATGGAGTTGGTGCTTCATTGTCTTTCAT
>JACCDZ010085388.1_pt1 | contig 18601 bp, 18 predicted proteins | sample 7449551 | NCBI WGS metagenome assembly JACCDZ01 (sample SAMN15323452, study PRJNA562643) | freshwater metagenome | isolation source: river surface water | place: USA:Blue River Watershed | collected 2017-08-18
GGCGGTCAGCCCGGGGATGCAACCGACGAACAAGCCAAACAGGGCCGAGCAAAAAATCACCATCAGCACATAGGGGTCCAGCACCAACCCCAATGACTGCATGAACAGGCTCCAGGTCATGAGCGACTCCTCACCATTGCAAGGGCAACATGAGCCCCCAGGGCAAAGGCACCCGCAGGCCTTTGTAAAACACCGTGTGGATGACCAATGTCACCAGCAAGGCCAACGGCACCACCATGCGGGCTCGGACACCCAAGGCGCTGAACATCACCACCAGGATGAGCGAAGCACTGATCAGGAAACCCAGCACATCGGACCCAAAGATGTAAAAAAGCAAGCAGGCCAAGGTGATGAAGAAGTTGCGCCGGTGGCTGGCTGAGCGCAACCAGTCTCCTGGCACCAGCCAGGGCTGTGGTTGTTGGCGTTGGGATCGCAAACCCTTGATGATCAGCAACACGGCACAAAAAGCCAACAAAACAGCCAGCAGCCCCGGAAAGGCCGCTGGCCCGATGTTCTGGCCGGGTATCGTGGGAAATCCGCTGATGTTGACAGCAATGGCCAACGCCAAGGCCAGCAGCAACAAGCCGCTGAGCAGGTCATGGATTTTCATGACTTACTTGGCCAACCCCAGCGACTTCATGACCTGACCCATGTCGGTATTCCCCTTGGCCATGAATTGCTCAAAGCCTTTGCCATCGGCGTACAGCATGCCCAGACCCCGGCCAGCCATGAAAGTCTGATAGTCCTTGCTGTCGTAGATTTTCTTCAAAGCCGTACCCAGCTTGGCCTGCACATCGGCGGGCATGCCCTTGGGGCCGGCAATGCCACGCCAAGCCCCAATGGTCCAGTCGCTGCCGGTGGCAGCTTTCAGGGTCGGCACTTGGGGGTACAACGCCGAGGGGGCATTGGCCATGATGACCAAGGGCCTGGCCTTGCCGGCGTCGATCAGGGCACGCGCCTCCGGCAAGGAGCAAGTCACGAATTCGATGCCGCCGGCAGCCAAATCGTTCATCGCAGGAGCGGCCCCATTAGATGGCACCCAGGGCGCAGCCGAAACATCGACTTTCAGGTCTTTGAGCATGCCTGCCAAAGCCAAGTGCCAGATCCCGCCCTGCCCCGTGCCCGAGGCCTTGAATTTACCCGGATTGGACCGGATCGCTTTGACCAGATCATCGAGGGACTTGTAGGGCGAATCGGCCCGCACGGTCACACCCGCCGGATCGATGTTCATCAGGGAGATCGGGGTGAAATCGTTGGGGGTCAACTGGGTCAACCCGGCCCAATGCATCATGGAAATCTCCACCGTGATCATGCCCAGGGTGTATCCATCGGGAGCAGCCGTTGCGATGGCCGAATGACCCACGACGCCGTTGCCTCCTGTGCGGTTGACGACATTGACGGGTTGACCCAGGTCTTTTTCAAGCAAAGCGCCGATGATGCGAGCCACGGCATCAGTGCCGCCCCCCGCCCCCCAAGGTACGATCAGGGTGATGGGGCGATTGGGGTAGTTTTGCGCCCAGGCGAATGGAGCCAGCAGGGTCAGACCCAACCAGACGCCCAGCATACGCGTCAGAAATTGTCGCAACATGTTTGTCTCCTCAGGTGAGTTTGGCTCGGTCATCTGAACGCAACCGATGCCACTCTTTTATAAACCCAAAATCGGCCACGCAAGATCGGGTGTTCCCTGCCCGCTGTCACTTCAGGGCTAAAAACTCCCGCACCTGCCCTGCCGAGGGCAAGGGAGCGATCGCGCCGTGCCCTTGCACCGACAGGGCGGCGGCGGCATTGGCCCAGAGACAGGCCTGGGCCAAGTCATCGCCCTGCGTCAGGCGAGCCAGCAAGTTGCCGCAAAAGCAATCGCCAGCGCCGGTTGCGTCAACCGCCTGAACTGACCACCCAGGGACCCGGCTCAGTTGGCCTGATCGACTGATTTGGGCGCCTTGAGCACCCAACTTCAACACCACCTCGGAAGCGCCCCAGGCGTGGCAGATGCCGGCGATCTCTTGCGGATCGTGCTGGCCGGTGAGTTGAGTCATGTCTTCCAGGCTGGGCAGCAGCAGATCACACAGGGCAGCGGCTTTCGTCAGGGTCTGGCGTGCCAACTCCAGGGGCCACAAGGAAAGGCGCAGGTTGGTGTCCAGTGCCACCTTGACGCCATGCTGACGCGCCTGCTGCATGGCTTGCAGCACCAACTCACGTGCGCTTGCCGAGATCGCCAGCGAGATGCCCGAGACATGCAACCACTGGCTTTGCGCCAAAATGTCGCCCCAAATGCCATCGAGTTCAGACGCTTGCATGCGACTGGCTGCCGATCCGGAGCGGGCATAACTGAAATGATGGCCTTGCGCATCGTGGTGGACAAAGTACAAACCCGTGGCGCATCCCGGCAAGCGCCGTACGCCCGAGACATCCACTTTTTCGCTCGACCAGATATCGAGCAGCCGCTGCCCCCAATGGTCATCGCCCAACAGAGTCAGATATGCGCATCGGGCCCCGGCACGGGCTGCAGCAATGATCGCATTGCTGGTGTCGCCGCCGAAGCCTTGCAGGTAGGTAGGGGGCGCCGCCTGCACCTGATTGAACTCGATCAAGGCCTCACCGATCGACAGCACATCGAAGGAGTGAGACAAAGCAGAACGGGTCATGTTGCGCAGCAGATCAGGTGAATGGACATGTTAACACCCCACCCCGGCTCACAGGTCCATGGCCGGCTTGAGCTGGCTGGCCCGCCGATATTGGCTGCGTCCGAGCCAAGTGGCGGCCACGGCACTGACCAGGCCTAAGCACAAGGTCAACAGCCAAGGCCTGAGCCAATCGGCTTCATAAGCCCCAAACATGGCCGCTTTGAGACCGTGCACCATCCAGGTCATGGGCAACCAGGGGCTGAGGGCTGAAAAAAATTCGCCACTGAGCTCGATCGGCACCACCCCGCCCGACGCAGAGATCTGCAAAGCCAGCAGCAACATGGCCAAGGCTTTTCCTGTGTCTCCTGCCACCCGGATGAACAACAACAAAACAAACACAAATGCCAATGCGGTGCTGATCATGAGCAAAGTCAGGGCCATCCAGTTTTGAACTTGCAAGTCAAAGCCCAACTTGAGCACCAGCAGCAAAATCAGGGTCTGCGCGATCACCAGCAACGCCGGTACCGTGGACTTGCCCAGCAACAGGGCCAAACGGCCATAGCGCCTGGCTCGAAGCGGAAACTGCCGGCCCCGAATCAGAAAAATGGCCACGCTGACGCCCAACCAGACGGCCACCGGGATGACGTTGGGGACCATCGCCGCCCCCAAATGGGTAACGGGCGACTCAACCTTCAACTCTGCCGCCACCGAATGTGCCAACCCTTCTGGGCTGCCATCGATCAGCCGGATTTCTGTCGGGACTTTGCTGATGAGCCATTGGGTGGAGGATTGCAAATAAACGCTGCCATCGAGCAATTGCTTGAGCCCGGTATCCAGTTTTGCCTGAGCTTGTGCCAAGTCGTGGGCGCCAGAGCTCAATGACTGAAGTTGCGAGTGATCGGGAAGGCGGGCGACCACTTGCCGCACGCTGGCGCGCAAGTCTCGCACCCCAAAGGCCAACGCCCGGACAGAATCACGCAAAGCCTCACTGCCAGCAACCATCTGTCGATGGCCTTGTTGGGTCTTGAAGAGGCCGTCTTTGAGATCGTTCAAACCCGTTTGCAAAGGGTCCAGCGCCTCGGCCAAATTGCTGCTGAAGAAAGGGAACCCCGACTGATTTTGCCGAAACTGATCCACCCCTTGGCTGAGTTTGGTGCTGCCGGCGTGCAAGTTGATCAACGCCTTGTCCAACTCATGATGTGCCGTGGCCAGATCTTCAGCCCCTACGCGCACTTTGCGCACCTCCTCGGCAGGAGGCAGTGCCGTCTCAATGCCACGGACAAACTGTCCCAGTTGGGTGGTGCCCTGGGCAAGGCGACTCACCTCCTCGGACAAATGTTGCGAATTTTGGACCAATTTGTTGCTGCCTCGAGAGGCCGCTTTCAATCCGTTGCTCAAGTCTTGCGTGCCCTGTTGCAGCTTGCCCAACGCCCCCCTGAGTTCCAGCAAGTCGCCTTGTGCCACCGAGGCATTCAGGACAAAGCGCCAGCGTTGTTGGTTCAACGCCTGATTGAGATCGTTATCCAGGGTTTCGGCCCATTTTTTGGCGATCAGATAGGTCTGATAGTTGTTGCCGGCCGAAGCGTAAATCTCGAGTCGACCTTCGTCAGCCATTCGTCCCGGCAAAGCCAAGGCTGAAAAATCGGGGGGGATGATGACGGCAAAGGCCAACTCGCCGGTTCGAACCTGACGGTGCGCCTGGTCGGCGTTGTCGATGCGCAGGTAACCGAATTCCTGCTTTTGCATCAGACGGGCAACCAAATCGGCACCCATCTCGACACCCTGCTGGCGGTAGGTGTAGCCCTTGTCCAGGTTGACCAAACCCACCTTCAAGGACCGGGTGTGGGCGGCAGGGTTCCACATGCTGGACAAATAAATGAGCAAATAAATCGCCGGAATACAAGCCACCACCGCCAAAGCCGCAGCCCAATACCTGGGCGACGAAATCAGTCGCAGTTCCAGAGTGGCCAGGCGTGTGAAATGACGAAAGAAAAGCATGTCAGACCATCAAAAGCAATGGGGCAGGATAACCGTTTGCGTGACGGTTACAAGCCAGATGAATGCAAACTTGGGTAAATGTCCAATCAGCCCTCCAGCATGCGCCGAACACTTTGCATGACCTCACTTTGTGAATCTCTGAACTGATTCAGAATGCTGAAATGGTCTTCATCCGCCAAAGCCTTGACGGTGGGCACAGTGGATGACCCCCAAGCCTGTCGAAGCAATTCATTTTGACGCAAAAACTCGGGGCTCTCCAAGGCTCCCGCCAAGCAATGAATCTGCCCTTGAGGGGGCCCGGGCATCCAGGCTGGGCTGCACTGAATCGCCTCGGAGGCGGTCAATTTCAGATCGGCCTGAACGAAGCCTGCCTGGCGCACGCTGTCCAATTCATGCACCCCCGAGATCGATAGGGCTGATTTCACCAAATCAACGGGCAAGCCGCGGTCGAATTGGGGCCATTGCGCACACAAGGCCATGGCCGCCAGGTGCCCACCGGCGGAATGGCCGACCACATGAATGCGGTTCCGGTCACCGCCCAACGTCGGGGCCTGGCGCCAAACCCAGGCCAAAGCCCGCAGGATCTGGAGGCAAATTTCGCTCACCCGAACCTGGGGGGCGAGGTCGTAATTCAGCACCACGGGCAAAGCCCCGGCATGGATCAGCTCCGGCACCACGAACGTGTGATCCGACTTGTCCAATGAACGCCAATAGCCGCCGTGGATGAACACCACGATCGGGGCCCGCGACTTGGGCGCTGAGAAAACGTCCAAGCGTTGTCCGGCTGTAGGGCCATAGGGCACATCGATTTGGCCACTGAGGTCTGTCATGGCCTCGGCAGACCACAGGGCCCAGCGTTGCAGGTGCAACAGGGCATCGGGAACTCGGGCGCGGTTGTTGTACTGCTCGTTGTACCAGGCTGGGGTGTGGGTTTTCATGGTCAGTTCCACTCATCGATTCAGGGGTTGGACATCATGGCTCATCATGAACACAAACTCAAGCTCCCACAGCGCCGAACCAATCCTGCATCGCACCGTCCCAACGACCGAGCGGTTACTGAGGCTCAAACAAATCATGGGTGACCCCAATGCCCAGCCTCCTGTACCACCGATCATCCCCATTTCGAGAAGCAAGTGGCTTCAAGGGGTTCGCGACGGGGAATTGCCGAAACCCATTCGTCTCGGGCGCAGGGTCACTGTATGGCGCTACGATGATGTGATGGCGTTGACATGTTCTGCTTCGCCGCCCCCACATGAGCGTTGAAGGCGCGGGCCACGCATGGTTTCTTTGCAAATGGATGAGTCCAGGCTGGAAATAACTTCACCCTGTTTTTCTCCTGCTTTTCTCATACTCAAGAAAATAAACGATCAGGCTGATCAACCTCAAAAAACAAAAAACCCCGACAAATCAATGATTTATCGGGGTTTTTGAATCTTGGTAGGCGCGATTGGATTCGAACCAACGACCCCCACCATGTCAAGGGTCATATCGCGGTTATAAGCATGTGCAATGCTAATTATAAGCTGGTGAAGAGTAAATTTAATATCCATCATCAATTTAGGTAATGGTGTTATCTAAGGCTTGTAGTTTTCCACATCTTTCATAAAAGCCCCTCTGACTATTTACTCCCGAGTATTTTTTAGGACTGACTTAAAAAACCCCATTTACCGAATCACCACCGGGAGGGCATGGCATGCATAGCGCGCCAGTAGACTGGCCCAATCGGCTTGGATTACCAGTTATCCACGCCATTGGCGCCCGCTCAACCGCGCCGGTATGACATGCACCTAGAACGCCACTCGATAGACCGCACGCTCTGGCTCTCAGAGACCATATTATCTCTCGACATCAGATGGCTCACCAGCAAGATAGCCAGCTCTCTACGGGTTAACTTACGTACTGCATCCGAGTCTATCGCCATCCAATTCGGCACCGGCTAGCCATTGGTCAGCCTGCCCCACGCGCACACGGTTGATATAGCCCTCATCGAACCAAGTTTCTACCACTCAAGTACAGCAAACTACAGAATGGACAGTTGAAAGACACTGCTAACAACAAACTCGCCAACGGAAAGTTTGTAGCCCATATCTCCGATGAAGCTGACCTGTGTTTAAAAAACTGAAACAGTTGAGTCCGTAAAAAAAACAATTTTTTATTTTTAAAAATTAAATATATTTAATTAAATAATAAATACAAATAATAAATAAAAACAAAATAAGCGCGATCGAGGTGCAGATTAGGCTTGCAAAGACCTGACAAATGCTTAGAGGGTCAAGGGCCTTGACTGAAAAGTCTCGGAGGCTGACCGCACCGAGAACAAGATGGCATGGGGGTTTACTCCAAAGAAAACGAGTGAGCGAGCTCTAAGCCCTTTGTCCAAGGCTCACATGAAGTATGGGCCTTGGTATCCCGGATCATTTGCCCATTCAATTGTTAACCAGTGGGAACAAGTGCTGCGTGATGCTGATCACCACGGGCCCCAAGAGCACGGTCATCAAAGCCGGGAACACACAAAAAATCAAAGGTATCAGCAGCTTGATAGGCAATTTTGCCGCCGCTTCTTCGGCGATCAATCGTCGCTTGGTTCTGAGCGCGTCCGAATGGACCTCAAGAGATTCTGCGATGCTGGTGCCGAATCGATCGGCCTGTATCAGCAAAGACACCAAGCCTTGTATATCGGGTAGACCTACACGCAGAGCCAGGTGGCGCAAAGCTTCTTCACGTGAGGCCCCTGCACGCAGCTCCAGCCCCGTCAAGGCAAATTCATCTGAGAGTTGTGGGTACGACAAACGCATTTCACGCCCCACCCGCTCGATGGCGGCGTCCAGGCCCAGACCAGCTTGCACGCACAAACGCATCAGATCCAACGCATCCGGAAATGCATGAAACAAAATTTTCTGCTGTTGCTTGATCATTTGCTGTAAAACCACATTGGGCAGGTAATAACCTATAGACGCCGCTGTCATGATGCCGGCCCAGAACACCAAGTCCGGTCCTGACCATTGCAGCGCCCATACCAGTGCGACAAGACAAACCGGCATCACAAAAGTCAGCAATGTCTTCAACCCTAGAAAAATCGAGATAGCCGTTCTGGAGCGAAGGCCTGCATTGAGCAATCTGATCTGCAAATCGGTGGGCTCCAGGGCATCTTGCGAATGGACTGAACCAGCCCAAGGCCCCAGTGATAAAAGCCATGCGGTCAATTTAGACTTGACGCGCTGGAGCCATGCGTGGGGTGTAGATAGGCGCTGCTCGGTCAATGCCAAGAGGCGCTTTTCAAAATCACCAGGCACCCATTGATCCAATGCGATATAAGCCAAAGAGATGGCCAACAAGAAGACACACGCCAGAAAAAGGAAATCAAAGAAGTTCATGAACGGCATTCATACTCTGATTTGAACCAGCCGGGACATCCAAAAGACACCGGCCAGCATCAAACACAAAGACACCCCCAACATGGTCAATCCCATCGGATTTTTCCAAAGAACCGAGATGAAATCCGAGTTGATGAAATATAAAAAAAATGCCAACACAAAAGGCATCAAAGACAAAATCCATGCCGAAATTCGACCTTCAGCGGACAAGACTCTAACCACGCCGTCAATTTTTTGACGCTCACGGATCAATGCAGCCGTCTTACGCAACACCTCGGCCAAATTTCCGCCAGTTTCGTTCTGAATCAAAACAGCGACGACGAAATAGCGAATTTCATGGCTGTTTATACGCGAAGCGAGATGATTCATGGCAGTCTGGACACTCATGCCGAGATTGATTTCATCAAAAACCTTGCGCAACTCCAGACCAATGGGAGCGTGCGACTCAGACGCGGTAATTTGTAATGCACTGATGAAGGCGTGACCCGATTGCTGTGCGCGCACCATGAGATCGAGCGCATCTGGCAATTGCTTTTCAATGATCTTGACCCTTTTTGCATACTTCAATTTCAGAGGATAGATGACTGCGCCCAGAATGACTGCCATCAACAGGGCTGTGACCCACACCGGCAAATGCATTGCTACACCCAGCACAGCTGAAAAGAGCAATAGCGAAATCATCATGAGCAAAGTTTGCGCAACATCCAAGGGCCAATCAGCTTGTAAGAGAAAGTGGTCCAACGCCTGAATTCCCGGCACTCGTCCCAAAAAACGATCCAGTACAAAAAATCGACACAAAGAGCGTCTTTTGAAAAGCTTCGAATCGACGTGAAGATCCGCGTTCATGAGCATCTGGCGCAGGCGTTCGTCGAGCAACTTTTGTCTTGGACTCCAATAGCTACGCCAAGCCTCAAACAAGCCCAACAGCAACAAAAAACTGGCGACGCCCGTCGCGATCAAGATGAACACGTAAGCGACCTGCATCATGCATCCCGCAACTTCATGGCATCAAACAGGTCCTCGCGCAATGCGATGCCGCGTGTTTTCAGTCGCTGCACAAACTTGGGCCGAATCCCTGTGGCCACAAATCGACCTTGAACTTGACCGTCCGCAGCAATGCCCAAGTGTTCAAACCTGAAAATTTCTTGCATCGTGATCACATCGCCTTCAATCCCAGTGATTTCCTGCAGGCTGGTCAACTTGCGCCGACCATCAGATAACCGGGACACTTGAACAATCACTGTCAAGGCCGAACTGATTTGCTGGCGCATCGAACGCACATCCACATTCAGCCCAGCCATGCCCAGCATGTGCTCAAGACGGGTGAGAGCGTCGCGAGGCGAATTGGCATGGATGGTGCTCATGGAGCCATCGTGTCCTGTGTTCATGGCTTGCAACATGTCCAGCACTTCGGAACCACGCGCCTCACCCAAGATGATGCGATCTGGTCGCATGCGCAGGCTGTTTCGAAGCAATGCGCGCTGGCTGATCTCACCGTTGCCCTCAATGTTTTGAGGTCTGGTTTCCATGCGCACCACATGAGGCTGCTGCAATTGCAACTCGGCAGCATCTTCGATGGTGACAATCCGCTCGTCGTGGGGGATGCTGGCGGATATCACGTTGAGCAGGGTGGTCTTTCCGCTGCCAGTCCCCCCAGACACCAAAAGGTTGACCTTCGCCTTGACCAGACCATTGATGAGTTCAGCCATCTCTGCATTCAGGGTATGAAATCTAAGCAGGTCGATCATGGTGTAAGGCACCACTGAAAAACGGCGGATCGAAAGCAAGGGTCCATCCAAGGCCAAAGGAGGAATCACCGCGTTGACACGCGAACCATCTGGCAAGCGAGCATCGACCATGGGATTCATTTCATCTACACGGCGGCCGATACGGGAGACGATGCGGTCTATCACACGGATCAGATGCGATTCGCTGTCAAATTTGATGTTGGTTGACTCAATTTTTCCTCTGCGCTCAACATAGACGCTATGTGGCCCGTTGACCAAAATATCCGAAACACTTGGATCTGCCAATAAGGGCTCTATCGGACCCAGGCCGAGCATTTCATCTTGGATGCCTTGAACAATCTGGCGACGCTCAGTTTCATTGATGGCCAGACCGCTTTCATCCAAAAGCCTTTGTGTCAATGCCTTGAGCTCTTGCCGCAAGGCTTCGGCTGACATCGTCTCCATGCGGCGCAAGTCCACCTGTGTCAAAATTTTTCGGTGAATTTGAGTCTTGATGGTTTCAAGCCGAACGGCTGTCACCCGATTGACCGACAGCGTTGAGCCCAGAGCGATTGGATGAGGTGTTTGAGACTCAAAATGCTGTCGAATGTCCAATTTCAAAGCAATCCCTCTTTTGTCAGTTTCATCGATCAGGCGGCTTTACCCATCAGGCGATCCATCCAGCTGCGAACTTTGGGTACGGGGGCATGCAAGAGTGATGCCGTGATGTCACGCAGGGCATTGAGCACACCGTTTTGCGGGTGTAACAAAACAAGCGGCTTGCCCAGATTGAACGCTTCGGTCACAGCAGCGACCTGGTTGGGTATAGTCTGGTGAACTTTGATCCCTACGGCTTGCTCAATGCTCTTGACATCCAGCAGGCCATCGGATTGAAACTTGTTAACGAGAAGGCGAAGCTTGTCATCACCATAGCCCAGCGAGCGAAAAAGTTTGACCAGTCTTTTGGCATTTCGAACCACGGGCAAATTGCACTCCATTGCCACATACACCACATCTGCCATGTCAAGCGCTTTGATCGTGACCGCATCGATGGTGCAGTCCAGATCCAGGACGACAAACTCGTGCGTTCGCCTGGCCAGAGTCAAGACCTGCTCCAGTTGACCAGCCGTGATGGACCAGGCCAAGCCAGGCTCATCGGGGGCTGCCAACAAATTGAGTCGCGGGCTGATGCTGTGCATGCAGCTGTTGAGTAACTGAGCGTCCAGTCGGTCAATTTGCTGCGTCAAATCACTGATGTTGTTCTTGACAGTGTCTTGGCTCAAGTAATACGATGCATCGCCATTTTGTAAATCAAGATCCACCAACACACATCGCCGGCTAAAAGTATCGGCAATCAAATGTGCCGTATTGGCTGCCAAAAAGGTAGAGCCACTGCCGCCCTTGCATGAAATGAACGCAACAATTTTTCCAACGCCCACATATCCATTGTCAGGAATGCGGGTTTTTTCGAGATGAGCCATGACGCGCTGCAAAGCCGCCATTAAATCGGTCTGCGTCAGCGGTAAGACCACGACCTCCCGAATACCTGATCGCATGGCACGAACCAAATCTTCTTTGGCATCGCTTTCGCTCAACAAGATCACGCTGATCTGCGGATTGGACCAGGTCATGGTCTCCAATGCATCCAGATCGGCATTCTTCTGAGCCATGCTGCAGCTGACCAGCAAGATGCCGGCATTGATGTTTTGAAGACAAGACAACAAGGTCTGTTCCTGGGCGCGCACGAGCGCTGCCTTTACGGTCAGACTCTGCGATTTAACCACGGTCATCATCAGTTCAAGGGTGGTGGCATCCGATGCCAGCAGATAAGTATCCATTTTGTCAGTCCTTTCAGCGGCCTATCGAGGCGCCAGAGCCACCCAAACCTATGCTCAAGACATTCACAGGCCCAGCCGGTTTGCTGAAAGAATGGTGATAAAGATCAATTGCAGATTTCATGGCGACACCATCGGTCTCGGGCGGAGGCAGATGGTTTTGCCCTGCATCCGGATTCAAGGTTTGGGCTTTGACCGCTTGTTGAACAGCTTGGCCCAATGTCGGTGCATCGGCGTAGGGATTGTTGGCGCAACCTGAGACAAACCCAATGACCAGTACCCAAGCATTCCAGCCAGAGATTTCTCGTGTGAATATTTTCGACATTTGAGTACTCCTGGCTTCAAGGTTGATAGGTGATAGAGGGGGTTGTCTCAGATGGGAGCTTTGAAGATGGATCCATCGATGCCGATGGAGTGGCTTCCATCTGGCCATTCAACATGAATTCAGTACGCGATGGCGGTTTGTATTGGTCTGTGGGCAGCGCAAGTGCTGTTTCTGATGTTTTGGCCAATCGTGGGGTGACCACAAACAACAATTCTGATTTTTCGGTTTGAAAGGCGGTGCTGCGAAACAAGGCCCCCAGAATGGGCAGTTCCCCCAGGATGGGAAATGCCCGAATCGCCTCTGTGACATTGCTTTTGATCAGACCGCCAATCGCAAAACTTTCGCCATCTCTGAGTTGAACTGTGGTTGAAGCGCGGCGTGTGGTGATGGAAGGCAGGACACTGACTTGCCCGTTCAGTGCTTTGACCGTGGTACCCAACTGCGACAGCTCCGAAACTTCGGGTGTCACCTTCAGGTTGATCAGCCCATCCTCCAGGACGGTTGGTAAAAAAGTCAAGCCCACGCCATACTCTTTTTCTTGTAGGGTAATCGCGTTGCTGATACCCCCTTGAGGGACAGGGATGAAAATTCTTCCTCCTGCCAGAAAAGACCCTTCCTGCCCACTGATGGCTGTGATGGTGGGCTCGGCCAAAATTTTGACCAAACCCTTTTTCATTTCAGCCGTCAATGTGATGTTGGCCATGCCATTGGCCCGTGCCACTGTCAGTGCCGTGGCCCCATTGGCCAAAAATTGCGAGAGTAAAGATACCGAAGTGCTACCCACTGTTCGGGTGAGATTGATGTCAACGCCCAGCTCATCCAGCAAAGTTCGAGACACCTCCGCCACTTTGACCTCGAGCATGACCTGCTGATGGCCCTCGACACGCAACATGTTGATGATTTTTTTGCCACCGGTGTAAGCCTCTGCCAGACTCACAATCCGATGTGCTTTGACAGCATCTGGCACCCGCCCGCGCAAAACCAATGTGTCGGCCATTACATCGACCATCAGGGGCTCGTTGGTAGGGACCCATTGGGCCAGTCTGGACTGCAACATCCCCGTGTCTAATCCAACGCTGACATCGCGCAAGGTGGTTTTGCCGTTGGCAGACCAGACAATCAAATTGGTGATACCCGTTTTTTTGCCTAACACATAAACCTCTTGGGCATTGATCAAAGTGACATCTGCCACGTCGGGATTACCGATGGAGATTCGGGCTGCAGGCTCAGGCAGCGGCAGGAGCATGGACTTTCCTCCACTTAGGTTGATGCCAGGTAACAAGTCGACGGGCGCATGGATGGGCAGCCGTTTTTCAGGGCCGGCAGGGCCAGAGACCACAGGCAGGCTGGCTTTTGCTGGCAGAGGGGAGTTCTGGCTTTCGGCAGCCCAAGCGGACACCATCAACAACCCTGCCAAGATCAGTCCAAGTGCATTCCAATGTTTGATGGTTTTTTTCATGTTGATGTCTTGAATTTGAAGGCAGGGTTCAATAGGTCGACTCTAGGGATCGCGTCATGCCGCGAATCACTTCCATTTTTGCGTTCGTCTTTGAAGGCTGGTTCAGACTCGCAGGCTTGGTCAAACCTGAAGTCACAGAACGAGGGCCATCGGCAGGTTTTGGCTCTGTCGACAAAGCCTTGAAAAGTGCTGGCTGTGGTGCGGTCTTTTGCAGCAGATCCACTTTGCGTGATCCTGACGTCACCACGCTGGCCATATCCATCTGGCTGCGCAAAACCAATGACAGGGAACCGACACTTCTGGCCAAGTCGATGATTTCAGCCTCCTGCGGGGTCACTTCCAGGGTCACTGCGCTGACGACACGCGGTTTGTTTTCAGTGTTGGCGATATCTTGCGCAACCGCCAGCACCTGAATCCGTTCGAGCACAATTTTTGATACCGGGTCGTTGTCTCTGTCCGGAAGGTAGGCCATGACATCCACATAATTACCAGGCAAGGCAAATCCGGCGACACCCACGACCTCGTTAACCTTCACAGTTACAGCGCGTTTACCTTCCTTTAATACCGACGACAGTCCTCCTTGTTGACCCAATGCAGCCAATTTGCTAGCCAAAATGGGTTCACCCCTCAAAATGGGCATGTTGATCACGCGGTCGTAAGCCTGCTCGGTCGAATGTAAAGGCGATTGAATGGGGGCAGAGACGGGCCAACTGACCGTCTCCAGCATGGCGGGCAACAAGCGAGTTCCCAATGGAAGATCACGCGTTGCGACGACCACCTGTACGGTGTCTGCATCGGTCTTTTGCTTTAACCAGATCGCCGCCATAGACACTGTGACCAGCGAAGCGGCTGCCGCTGCAGCAATGATCAAAATCGGACGTATGTTCATGATTCAATTCCTGTTTCATCAGCTGTCATGCTGTCAAGACGTCCTAGTTACATAAAAGGCTGCAGTGCCCAGCCCAACAGCCAGTGCATAAGGGATACGTTCGCTGCTCACCCGGCTGATCAGCGGGCGCCCTGGTGAAGGCCATCGACCCGCGTGAATGAGTTCGGTCAACCCTGCACGCAGATTGTTTAAAACGATGATCAAGTTCTGGGTATAAAGACCCCAGGCGAGTGCCAAACAGCCTCCAGCGAGCAAAATCGCCACGCAGATTTCTACCGTTTCGGGCCATCCGACAAACAGACCCACGGTTGCGATCAATTTGACATCGCCAGCCCCCACCATTTTGAACACATACAAAAGCAAGAACACCAGAAAACCAGTCAACCCACCCATAAGAGCCGACATGAGGCCGATGCCCCGTGGGGTCAGCGCCAATATCAAGGCGGTCAGAACCCCCCAGAGCAGCACGGTGTTGGGTATTTTTCTTATCCGCCAGTCGTGCCATATGGCCAACATCAGCAGCGCACTCAACGCCGTGATGCTGATCAACTCCAGGTTCCCGTTAGGCATGGTGGTTTTCCAGGTTCTTCCCGCTTGATTCAGGGGAAAACGGCTGTAGACAGTCGCGTAGAAATTCGGGTGAATAATGCGCCCAATTGCGTGCCCAGCGCCGTAGCTCCCACCACGATGCCCAACGCAACCAAAGCGGCCAACAAGCCATACTCAATGGCGGTGGCACCCGACTCATCAAGGATGAAGGTTTGAATTTGACTTTTCATGATCACTGACTCCAGATAAAAGTTGATGAACTTCAAACTGGACGAGCCTGTTCGCGCTCATCACAGCTTTGCAACGGCGAAGGTTTTTTTCGAACGCCGCGGCATGACTTTAAGAAAGGGTGCTCGATCCGTCTGTCAGACATCGCACATATCGCACAAGATATTCAAACAGACGGCTCACGATGCGGTCATCGCTTAGGTGGCGGTGGACAATCGTGTTGCAATCCGGCCAAAAAACAGACCCAACTCTGTGCCCAGTGCGGTTGCCCCCAAGGCGATTCCCAAAGCCACAAGCGCAGCGAGCAGCCCATATTCGATGGCCGTGGCGCCACTTTCATCATCGATGAAATGCTGCCATAGGCGGTTGAAATGTGTCATAACCATCCTCCAATTCAAAGAATTAAATAAACCCTGATCCAGCTGATATGCAGCACGACTTGTGATGCAATGCAGGTCAAGGGTCTGCTTGTACACATGTTGTCTGACGATGTGTGGTCTTTAATATATGAATATCTGATGCCGTTGAATGTGTGCGGGGCCACATTACTGCAAGCGTGACGCGAAATCGTCAGGGTTCAGTGCGCTAGCCAACGGTTATCGAACAGCTTCTCTCTTATGGTTGCAATCGGGGCGTGCCCGCCATCCGGTCGCATGTGTCCCGAACATGATTCGAAAGATTTTTCTCATGACAACAACCCCGGAAGTTGCTCTGATCGGCTCAGAGAATCGCATGCCACGCATCCGATTCAGAAGGCGACCGCTTGACGAAATGGGTGTGGCCACGGTGGAATTCGGTTTGATTTTGCCGATGTTGCTTTTGATCGTGTCTGGCATCATCGAATTTGGTTTGGCGCTGTATGACAAAGCCGTGATCACCAATGCCAGCCGCGAGGGGGCGCGTGCCGGGATCGTGTTGCGGGTGCCCGCTGTCACCCCCGCCGAGATCACCGCCCGGGTGAAAAGCTACACAGGTAGCGCGTTGCTGGGTTTAGGTGCCCCCGACACGGTCACCGTGGACTTTCCGGCGCAGAGCAACCCTGCTTATCTGGCGGTGCGAGTCAGCTACACCTTCAGGGGCTTGGCCTTGGGAACTTTGTTGAGCGCCATCAATGTGCCCCTGGTATTGACGTCAACCACAGTCATGGTCCGGGAATGATGAACATACGCCGACAACAAAATGCTCAGCGGGGCGCCATCACTTTGCTCGTGGCTTTGATGATTCCTGTTTTTTTAGGTATTGCCGCCTTGGTGATTGACGTGGCTTATTTGCAATTTGTACGAAACGAACTTCAAAACGATGCCGACGCTGCGGCACTGGCCGGTGCCAAACAGCTTCGCAACACCACCACAGCCACGCCGCAATGGTCTGCCGCAGAAACTGCCGCGCTCAATGCCATCTCGCTCAATTCGGCTGACGGTAAGATCCTGAGATCGGGTACGGTACAAACGGGTTACTGGAACCCGACACAAATCAATGCCGTCTTGCAAATGCTGCCCATGACGCCGACCGCTAATGATGTTCCTGCCGTGCAAGTCACCTTGCGCAAGGACAATGGACAAAACGACGGCGAAGTGCCGACATTTTTTGCACGCATTTGGAACATGGTGTCCACACCTGTGACCGTCACGGCTGTCGCTGGCATGACCAGCCCTGACACCATCGAACCAGGAGGCTTATTTCCTCTGGTGGCCAGCCAATGCATTTATGACATCTACTGGAACAGCAAAGCAACACCCCCCGGCCCCATGCTCGATGTCACAACAGGAAAGCCTTATCAACTGGTGCTTGAAGCCTATGATGCCAAGCCCAAAGACCCTTGCAAATCCTTTCAGTGGTCGTCGCTTCTGACCGATAAAAACGATGTTCAAACCTTCAATACCTTGGTCAATGACAGAAATCCAGTTGCCTTGAGTATTGGCCAAAAAATCTGGATAGAGCCCGGTTCAAAAGTCACTTTGTTTGACACGGTGAACAGATGTAGTTCTGCAAATAATAAGTCGTGTGAGTTCGTGACTTTGCCCATGGTCAGCACCATCGCATCGCATTCAGATCAACCTATTTCAAGTTTTGCCTGTGCACGCATAGTAAATGCTTCCAAAAGCAACAAGACCATCACCATTGAGCTCAGCACGCAGTGCCCGCAGCCTCCTTCAGGAGGGATAGGCCCTAACTTTGGCGCGGTCTCGCCCCCCAGTCTGTTCAGATGACTCGATATTTGTGAGGTTCATCACAACATGATCTGTCAGTACATTAACGGCGGTCAACATTCCCGCCTCAGCGGCGTGCGCTGAGCCAGGTCCTCCATATAGGCAGCCAGTTCCTATCCTTCGCGCCTTCAAAAGTCTCTCACCGTACGTGTAAGTCCAGGTGAATGATGTGTTTGGCGATAGCGGTATGGGTGGGCAGCAGCACGCGAAACATTTTGTCCATCCTTGGGTGCTGCACTCAAAGCGGCTTACCCAATGGTCCTGGCACCACTCGATAGACTGGTCATACCAGGCCTCGAAGTGCAAACAGTCATGGTGTGTGAAGTCCAGATAGGGCTGTTGGTCATCCAGGCCGTCAACCTGGCTCTGTCATCGGATGCAGTCAGACATCTGAAGCTATCAACTCCCAACGAAGATTCTGGCTGATGGGGATAAAGAGAGCCTCATGTGCACCAGCGCACAGCTCACTAAGCCCAATCAGCAGATCATGTTTATTCAACTTTCTTAGGAGCATTCAAATGAAGATGTATTCAATGATTGGATCAGTCGCGCTGTTTCTGTCCACAGTCAGCCATGCGCAAAGCATATACACGACCTATGCGGTTCAAGATATTGGAAAAAAAGAATTCAAGAACAACTGCGCTTCTTGTCATGGTCTAGACGGAAAAGGCAATGGGCCCGTGGTTGATCTTCTGAAAAAAGCACCTCCGGATCTGACGCAATTGGCCAGGAAAAATGGCGGGATTCTCCCTGTAACGAAAATATATGACACGATTTTGGGTGATATTCCCCTGGCTCACGGCGGAAGAGATATGCCCATCTGGGGCCATGAGTACCGTATGGATGCCGCAGATTATTACGGTGAAATGCCCTATGACGTTGAAGCGTATGTCAGAGCCAGGATTTTGCATTTAGTTGAATACATCAGCAGACTACAAAAAAAATAAAAAGCCACGATTCAATGTGCGCCATGGAACAAACCGATCATCAGGTAAGCCATAGCATTAAGTCTTCAACACAAAGGAGTTTTCAATGAACACAGATCGTCAATTGCAACAAAACGTACTCAGCGAACTCAGCGCTGATCCATCGGTCAACGCTGAGCACATCGGGGTTCTGGTGAACGGAGGAGTGGTCACTTTGACTGGAAAAGTCGACAGTTATTATGAAAAATGGAAGGCCGAAAAAGCCGCACAGCGGGTGTCGGGCGTACAAGGACTTACCGTCGAGTTGGAAGTCAAGATTCCCAATGACCGACATCGTACCGATGAGGACCTGGCACGTTCTATACAGACCCTTTTAGGGTGGAATACGGCGATACCCAAAGACGCTGTGAAAGTGATGGTAGAGGCTGGATGGGTGACCTTGAGCGGGTCGGTGCAC
>JACCDZ010984714.1_pt1 | contig 18593 bp, 20 predicted proteins | sample 7449551 | NCBI WGS metagenome assembly JACCDZ01 (sample SAMN15323452, study PRJNA562643) | freshwater metagenome | isolation source: river surface water | place: USA:Blue River Watershed | collected 2017-08-18
AAATAGTTGCGGCAAATTAAAAATAGTAGTAATATTGCACTCTCATAACCGGTCCTATAGCTCAGCTGGTTAGAGCACCTGACTCATAATCAGGTGGTCCCTGGTTCGAGCCCAGGTGGGACCACAAGTAAAATCAAGCCTTCACAGCAATGTGAGGGCTTTTTTGTTTTTATGGGTTGAATTAGGGTCAAATTAAGAAAAAGATTCTATTTTTATTCTATGAATGAATCAAAGACTTATCTATGGAAAGAACTTAACATTGGAAAAAAGTATACTCTTATTTCTGATGTTAGTCCTTGCACAATACCCAACACTAATATTGATAATCGGTTTATTTTATCATTTTATGATATATCTATGGGATGGGATAATTTTATATCAGATTTTTTAGATAATTATGAAGCAATAACTTTCCCCGTTACTATTAAAAAACTAATAGATGATTTACTTGAGTTTCAAAAAATAGAAGATAAAAACAACGAGTTTTATTATCTTGCCTGCATATTTCAAAAGGTATATATTTCATTGAAAGATAGCTCTAGAAACGTAAGATATTCAGACATTAAAAGTTTTCAAGATGAATCAATTGATCTAAAATTACTTTTGAATATTTTGCATGACTATCTAAGTAACAGTCCTTCAAAAGTCAAAAGTATCAGTTTTAAAAAAAACTCACCTAAGAGAATAGAAAATTTTTTCATTATAAATGATATTTTAAGAATTTTGGCAGAAGGATATAATCTTACTTTAAATAATTTTGAAAACAGAAAGAAAGAACTTTTGAATAATACAAATAATGTAAAATTTGATTTATTAGATGAATTTTATAAATACTATTTTTCTTTAAGTTTATACAAGTATATTTCTAATGAAATCGCAATTGATTATAAGTTCTTAAACGCGCATTTAAAATTCGTAACCCAATTTTTGCACATTTCTCAAATTCCAATTAATAAAACTTATTTTGAAGTGCCGAAATCATTGATGCTTGACGATTTTTGCAGTCCAGATGATTTAAAATATTTGCGCAGTTTTATCAGTCGTCCAAAATCTTTTTTTATTAAATAGTTGAAACAGAAATCTTCTTTTTTACTTCCTTTTTTGTTTCAATAACTCCTTCCTTTTTTTCAAAATCTTTGCGTTCAAATTTTATAATTATGAACGTAAACAAAACAGAAATTCTAAATTTCAAACAAGTACAACAACTTTTAGGAGTATCTCAAAGTTACTTATACAAATGTACTTCACAAGGTAAAATCCCATGCTACCGTCCTACTAAAGGAAAACTCTTTTTTAAAAAAGAAGAAGTTATGGAATGGATAGAGTCTAATCTAGGGACAGATCAATTAATTTCAAAATTAAATTAGAGAGTTATGGAAAACACATTATTAAAGGATGAGATTTATTCAAATCTTCCAGAGATTATTAAACAACTAACTAGTCCTTTTTCGGGAAGAGAAAGAGATATTGTTCTTTTATCTTCTATAACCGTATTAAGTGCTTGTCTTCCTAATATCTATGGGATATACGATAGTAATCGACTGACACCACATTTATTCCTTATGATAACAGCCCCAGCAGCAAGCGGTAAAGGAGTGATGGGGAAATCTAAAAAATTAATTGAGAAGATTCACGATACAATAATTCGAAATAGTCTCGTCGAAATGGAGAGGTGTAGAAAAGAACAAAAAAGCAACAAAAAAGAAAAATATAATTGTCCCGATTTAGACATAAAAATTTTACCTGGAAATGTAAGTAGTTCTAAAATATATAAGCATATTCAAAATAACATACATGGGTTGTTAATTTTTGAAACAGAAGCTGATACAATATCAAATATGTTGAAACAAGATTGGGGCAATTTCTCCGATGTACTTCGTAAAGCGTTTCATCACGAAACGATTTCTATAAGTAGAGAAATTGATGATAAGTTTTTCGAAATCAAAAACCCAAAACTTTCATTGGTTTTGTCAGGAACTCCAGGTCAAATAGCTCCTTTAATTTCATCAAAAGAAAACGGCTTGTTTAGTCGTTTCATTTTTTATTATTTTAATGAAGCATCTTATTGGAAAGATGTTTCTCCAGAGGGAGAACGATTAGATATAAACTTTCTATTTGATAGTGTAGGAGATTCAATATTTGAGCTTTATAATAAATTAATTATACGACAAGTGCCGATTCAGGTTAAATTAACAAAAGGTCAATGGAAAAAGCTAAATGAGACAATGGGGTTAGCTGTAAATTCTCTTATTCAAATCGAAAACACAGATTTATTGCCAACGATTAAAAGATATGGTGTAATAATGTTCAGATTCTGTATGGTGTTAACACTTATTAGAATTCAGGATTTAGACATAATAGAAGACGAAATATATTGTGATGATGATGATTTTAACGCATCTATAGAAATCATTAAAATTACAATTAATCACTCAATAACAGTTTCTAATCTTTTTAATAACAGTACAAATATTCAACAACTTAATATGAGAGAGTCTATACTTTTATCTCAATTAAATAAAAATTTCACAAGACAAGAGGCTTTGGAGTTAGGAGGAAGTAATAATATTCGCCCAAGGACTTTAGATTTTATACTTAAAAAATTTATTCGATTAAATCTTATATCAAAAATTTCAAACGGAAACTTTCAAAAAAAATAATATTAATAAATCTATGTAAGCATTGCAACTCTTGCAAGCATTGCAAAGAAATTTTAAATCAAATTATTATGGCAACGAGTATAAAAATATTGCTTAAAAATAAGCCTCGTTCAGACAATACCTTTCCAATAGTTTTACAAATTATAAAAGACGGAAAAACAAAAATTTTTTCAACGGGTATAAATTGTGCAAAGTCTGAATGGTCTGGTTCAGAACTAAAAAAAACACATCAAAATTATCAAAAACGGAACTTAATACTTACGAATATTAAGCAAAAGGCTTCAAAGATTATTGATGACCTTGTAGGGGAAGGAATAGAATTTACATTAAGTGATTTTGAAAAAATATTTCGTGGTGACAAACAGAACTCTAAAATCACAGTTTATGAGCATTTTCAGGATATAATTAAAAGAATGAAGCTTTCAAATCGTCTAGGTAATGCAAAAAGCTATTATGACACTTGTAATTCGTTTTTTAAATTTAATATAAACAAAGAAACAACGTTTAGGAATCTAAATGTGGGTATGCTTGAAAATTACGAAGCGTATTTAAGAGCAAGAGGGAATCAAGATTCGGGAATTGCTTTTAAAATGCGTTCAATACGAGCTGTTTATAATTCAGCAATCCGTAATGGAATTGTCAAACAAGATTTTTACCCTTTTGATAAGTATAAAATTTCTAAACTTAAAGGGAAAGGCATAAAAAGAGCACTTACTCGTGAAGAAGTCAAAAGAATAATAGAGGTAGATTTAACAGAACGCCCAGATCTGATTAACACTAAAAATTATTTCATCTTTAGCTACTTTGCTAGAGGGGTAAATTGGGTCGATATGTTATTGTTGAAAAAATCAGATATTCAGGATGGATATATCTGCTACATTAGAGCCAAGACTAAGGTTAGATTTTTTGTAAAAATTCTTCCTCCAGTTCAAGAAATCTTAAACTATTATATTTCCCAAGAAAATAATACAGATTATGTCTTCCCCATTCTTTTGACAAATGATCTAAATCCTGTTCAAATTGAAAACAGAAAGCATAAAACGTTAAAAACATTTAATAAAGAATTGAAAGAACTTGCAAGGCTTGCAAAAGTTGCGAAGAATGTAACCTCATACACAATCAGGCACTCATACGCTACCAATTTAAAGCAGTTAGGTGTTAGTACAGACAAAATCTCAGAAAGTATGGGGCATTCGAGCTTGGAAGTCACGAATAGTTATCTTAAAAATTTTGAAACAGATATTATTGATGATGCTAATAAAAATCTACTATTTAATTAGAATAGATTAATATGCATAATTTATTTATTCAAAATCACTCATTTTTAAAAGCGATTGTCACTTTGATAGTCGCTTTTCCATTATAACCTGTATTAAACTAAATATTAACCTTTAAAAAATTAAACAATGCAATTAAGAAAATCAGAAAGAAGTAAGGCTAAAATTAAAATGGCTTTACAAGGACCTAGCGGTTCTGGAAAAACAATGAGTGCCCTTTTGTTGGCTCAAGGGTTGACTAACGGGGATTTGTCAAAAGTAGCCATTATAGATACCGAAAATGGTTCTGCCGACCTTTATGCTCATCTAGGTAATTATAGTGTATTAACATTAGAAAATCCACATTCACCACAGCGCTACATAGAAGCTATTGATGTGTGTATTAAAGCAGGAGTAGAGGTCATAATAATTGATAGTACAAGCCACTGCTGGGATTATCTATTGGATTATCACGCATCACTTCAAGGGAATAGTTTTGCTAATTGGAGCAAGATTACACCATTGCAAAAATCATTTGTAGATAAAATTCTAAACTGCAACGCTCATGTTATAGCTACTATGCGAGTAAAACAAGATTACGTCATAAGTGAGAAGAATGGTAAGATGGTTCCTGAGAAAGTTGGTTTAAAAGCCATTCAAAGAGATGAAATAAGCTACGAGTTTACCATCGTTTTTGATATCGATAGTAAGCATTTTGCTTCTGCATCCAAAGACAGAACTTTGCTATTTGAGGGAAAACCTCAATTTCTTATTAATACACACACAGGCAAAAAAATACTAGAGTGGTGTAACAGTACAATGACTAGACCAGAGCTGCAACAAAAAATTGTGGAATGTATGACAATCAAAGAACTCACAGAATTGTACAACAACAACCTAGATATGGCAAAAAGTGTAGAACAAGATTTTGTAGAGAAGAAAAACCTATTGCAGAACTTAACTTCAAATATTTATAAAAATGGAAATGGAACCACTTACCCTCAGTCCAATTAGCACAAGGATAGCTAATATAATACCTCAAGAAACACATGATTTTGGCTTTGCAGGTATTGATGCTCCAAAGACAAAATCTCCCTTTATAGAGGCTAATACGGAAAGTGTTAGCCTTTCTCATTTAAAAGAGAAATGTGTAATACCCGTTTGGTCAAAGGACAATGAAATTACCCTTAGCCATCAAGAATTTGTAGAAACCGCTTTGAGTGCGGTAACTACACTATTTCCAAATGAAGCCATTGCGACTCCTGAAATTAGAGTCAGCCATCAAATCAAAGGCAGAACACCTGATGCCTTGCATATACCCACCAAAGACCTGCAAGATTTTCAGAGAACTTCTTATTTTGAGCGTATGGCATTTATTATTAAGATTCCAGGTATTGCTGAAACCATTAATGGAAATAGATTAGAACTTACAGTAGGTGGAGTTAGAGCCTACAATCAGGAAAACCTATATAGCAAAAAGACGTATGAAAAATTTAAGTTTTTTATTGGCTTTCAGAATATGGTGTGTTGTAATCTTTGTGTTTCAACTGATGGATTTCAGAGTGAAATTAGATCCATGAGTAACCTTGACCTGGAAGCTAAAATGATACAGGTATTAGCCAATTATAAAGCCCAAGAGCATCTAAATAGTATGCAAAACTTATTGGAGCGCAATTTAACAGAAAGAGACTTTGCCCAAATTATTGGTAAGAGTAGGTTGTATAACTATTTACCTAAAAAGGAAAAATTAGTACTTCCTGATTTACTACTTAATGATGGGCATATTAATACTGTGGCTAAAGATTATTACCAAGATGAAAGCTTTTGTAGAAATGCTAACGGCGATATTAGTATGTGGGAGTTTTACAACTTATTAACTGGTTCAAATAAGACCAGTTATATTGACACTTTCCTTGAAAGAGGAGTGAATGCCTTTGATTTTAGCAATGGCATCTCAAAAGCACTGATTGATAGGGATTCTAACTATCGTTGGTTTTTGAGTTAAAAAGAACCCAGCTCCTTTAATGGGGTTGGGTTAATAAAAAAACCAGAGCAAGTCTGGGTTATATTTACTATTTTATAGTGCAAGACTTAATGCAAATGATTAGTTTGGTGCTTTATATTCAATGGACTAAAGAGCAGAAATTATTACTCTTTGTATAAAATCGTTGGTATTGATAAATGCGATTTTACTTTTAAATATTTCTGTAGTAACTGCTTCGCGAAGTTTTCCAAAACATTCATTTGCAAATGAATTTGTTATGACTTCAACATTTTGAAAATCTAAAAAAACTTTATCATTTCTTTCAATTTCTTGTTGAATAGATACACGAATTTGAGCACCCAAATCACGAGTGCCTAAGCTTGTTCCAATATCACTAAATTGAATTGTGTGAGACATTTTTTGTTTTATTTATGGTGCAAAGATATACAAATTTAAATTAAAAAATATTTCACACAACTTTTTAATGTTTTAATTTTGAGTTATATACTTTTTAATAGATGTTTACTCAAACAACATCCCCCATAAAAATTCTTTTTGATCAAATTTATCACTTGTAAATAATTTATAATCAACTTCTACGTTTGTATTAACACGAAGATAAACACAGGTGCCTTGCCAAAAATTAACCTCAGAAACGATTGTTTTATGTTCACTAACATCGAGTTTGTTATTACCCGAAATTATACTTAACCAGCCTTTATTTTCTTTTGCAAATAAAGAAGTTGCAAATAGCCCGTGCCCTTGTCCTCTTCCATTTGTTACACCACTTACGATACAGTTTTTCAAAGCTTCTTCCTCTGTAAAGTTGTGTTTTTCATTTAAAGCTTGTTGAATACCAATTCCGTGATCTACAATCATTAATCTAATTTGATTTAGTTTATGATAATATTGAGCAACAACCCAACCTTCTTTTTCTTTTGAATGATTTAAGATGTTATCCAAGATTTCATTTAAACAATAATCTAATCCTGTAAAAACATCATCATCCATTTTGCTTTTTTCTCTGAGTAATTTTACTATTCTTGTTAAAACTTCTAATTGATTCTCTGACGTATAATTTTGAATTTCAACGAAACTAGTATCAACAAAGTTGGTTTGTATTTTTGGTAAATCAATTTTCAAGTTTTTAAAAAAATCAATTTTTAAAAGAAAACTATAGATAAAAGTACTCTTGTCTAATTTAATTTTTCCGTGAACTTCAATGCCTTTACTTTCAATATACTTTATGGCACACAAAACAATTAAAGCATAATCTGGGTACAAAAAATCACAATTGGAAAAATCTAAAATTAAATTGGTCTCAGGATCAATTTCAAATTCTTTCACCATTTTAGAACATTCTTCAATTACATTTTCGTGTGATTGCGAAATGTAGTTAATATTTAAAGTGAAGCTTTTCATTGTTATTTATTAGAAAAACAAAGGTTGTACTTTACGTCTTATAAAAAAAGTCAAACTTATTCACAATCAACTTGAGTTTTTAACAAGTAACATTCTGTTTTTTAAAGAAATAAATTAGTCTTTTTTCAATAAACATTGGAGTCGGTGCATAATTCTTTATTTAAATTTAAAAGCAGTAAAATTTTTCTATAAAAAAATAAATTTTTTTGCGCATAACCTACCTCAAGGCAAAACCCCCACCAATTCTAAGCAATTACAACGCCCCCTGGTGTTGTGTTAAAACAAAAAAGTTCTGGCTGGAAATAACTACTTAAGGTGAAAGCTAAGGGTTACTACAGAGAAAATATTGTTTTGTTGCTTAATGTTTAACTCAAAAAAAACAAGAAATGGTAAGAATCACCAACTATCAAAAAAGACTAACAGAGCAAGGAAAAGAATTCTTTACTCTTGAATTACAAGGCGGGATTGAAATAGTCAAATCCCAAGAAACTGGCAAAAGTTATATGACAGCTAGAAAAGCATCTATGTCGTGTACTTTTGATGAATTGACTTGTCAATCACTAATAGGGACAGAATTACCTGGAGCCGTACAAAAGGTAAACTGTGAAGAATACAGTTATACTATTAAAGAAACAGGAGAAACAGTTACACTTTCACACAGATTTGAATACACAGACACAGAAGAGCCTGCTGTAACTAAAGATGTGGGTAAAACTACTCTTGAAGAATTTATGAGCAAAGCTCCTGTAGGGAATATGTTCTCTGTCAATGAGCAACAACAATTAGTTCATTAATCATTTTGAGGTCTAAAACATGATTTCTATTATCCAGGTAATCATAAGTTTTGGACCTCTTTTTTTTATTAATTTCAAACCTGACCCTATTATGGTAGTAAAAATAGTAAATCCTCCATCAGAGGTAGCAGAGATTAAAGTTTCCTATAGTACCCATAACACTTCTAAAGTAAAGGTTAATTCAGTGCTGAAAGCCTACCAACTCCTTTTATCTTCTTGGGATAGTAACATTATTGAACTACAAGAAGAGTTTAAAATTCTGCTATTAAATAGGGCTAATGAAGTTCTAGGTATTTATCCACTTTCCCGAGGTGGAATTACTGGCACGGTGGTCGATTTAAGGCTTATTTTTGCAGTAGCTTTAAAGTGCAATGCAAGTGGCTTGATATTATCCCATAATCACCCAAGTGGGAAGTTGCTTCCAAGTGATGCAGATGTAACTTTAACAAGAAAGATTAAGAAATGTGCGGATTTATTAGATATTATTTTGGTCGACCATATTATACTGTCCAAGTCAAGCTATTATAGCTTTACCAATGAAGGTAAGTTAAGTTGAAAATGTGGACTTCGAAATAACACACTTAAATCTACTTAATTATAATATTTACTCTTTTTAGCGATTATAATACATAGCGTTTATTTAAAGAACTCAATAATATTGATCTCTAATGCTGACGCTACTTTTTCTAAGGTAGCAAGCGTAGGATTTACTCTTCCTGCTTCAAGTCTTGACATATTGCTTTTCTCAAAATTACATTTTGCAGCAAGCACTTGCTGAGAAATGCCTTTAGACGTCCTAATTTTTTGGATTCGTTTACCTACTATTATTTGGAGAGAACTTTCCGACATTTAACTTTTTTGAGTTGTAGTATTTGATAACTCAAATTTTGTTCTATTTTTGTCTAACTTGGTTATCACAAATGATAACTAATATTAGAATTTATAAATAATTTAACTATGAAAAAAGTACTGCTTACGATCTTTTTTATTCTAATATCTACTGGCATATATAGCCAATCCTACCTTGGAAAAATTACTAAACAAGTTAACTTTAGAGAAGGTCCAAGTAGCTACGATAATATCATTAGTTCTTTAAAACCAAAAGCCCAAATTTTTATTATTTCACTTGAGACTGAAAATGATTATTATAATGTCATAGATATTGCTACTGATAGAGAAGGATATGTACATAAATCCTATGTTAAAATTGATAAAATAGTTAATAGAAGTAACCAAAGCGTGTTCACGCTAAATGGTCAAACATCAAATTATTATTCTGAAGTAAAAATATTTAATAATACTAGTAAAACATTAACTCTCAAATTGAATACTCAGTTATTTCGTTTTACTCCGTATGAAACCAAGAACTTAAGTTTGAGTCCTGAGGAATATGATTTTAGAGCCTCGGCTCCAGGTGTAATTCCATACATAGGGTCAGAGCGATTGAATAGTAATCAAGCTTATACCTGGCAGTTTTATATTTCTACGAGTTGGAGATAAAAATATCATTAGTATTAAAATTACAAGGGGTCAATAAGATAAATTAAAAATGAATAACATTTTAAACAATCCATATCGAATAATTGGTATTCTTTCAAATGCTACGGCTAAAGAAATTCAGGCTAGAAAAAGTAAAGTAACAGCTTATTCTAGAGTTGGAAAACAAATAATTTCTGAATATGATTTTCCGTTTTTGGATAGCATTGAAAGAGACCAAAATAAAATTGAAAAAGCCTTTTCAGCAATTCAACAATCTAAGGATATGCTTGAAAATTCATTATTTTGGTTTTTGAAAACCAATTCCTTTGATGATACAGCTATTAATTATTTAGTCAACGGAGATAAAGAGAAGGCTATTGAAATTTGGGAAAAAGTTACAACTGAAAAAGACGTAACTCAAAAAAATTATTCTTGTTTTAATAATCTAGGTACATTAAAATTACTTGGGGAATCACAAGAGGAAATTAAAGAAGGCATCCAAAAAAAAATAAAACTAATTGAATCGGATAGTTTTACAAATTTCGTTCACTCAGTTGCAGGTGAAGCCTATATCATAGACAATCAGAAGCAAGTCGAAATTTTTATTAATGATTTATTAAAACAATTTCAAGGCAGATTATCAAATGCCGATACATTAAAATTATTTAGTAATTGTAATGGTACAACTCAAAAATATTTATCCCAAAAGTTCACTGAAGAACCAGTTCATAATATTGAAAGTCAAATTGAAAACACCAAAAAGAAAAGAAATGAAAATAAAATAAATGCTTTTCAATTTGGTTTAAAGCTTCACAAAAATACTAAGTCTGATTTAACTCTTTTAAAATCACTACTTGGAATTGACGATTTAAAATATAAAATGATTGCAGATAATTTAGCAAAAGAAATTATGCAATGTGGCATTGATTATTTTAATGAAAGTAAAGAAAATCAAAGTACAGAGGAATACCTTGAAAATGCAATGCAATTGAATGAACTAGCTGACTCAATCGCAGTGGGTAAATTAACAAAAGATAGAGCAAAAGACCACATAACAACGCTTGAAGAGATGAAAGAGCATGAACTCTCAGAAGCAATAATGGTTTTGCAATCTATTAAAGAACTTTATATTGAAAATGAAACAAATATTAGGCAACAAATTAACCAACTAGAATCATCAGATATTGACATAATATTAGGACGTAAAACTATTAATCATAGAGCAGTCGAAGACAATATTAAAAATTCAATAGATTGGCAGAAGGTAAATGAAATGTTAGTTGATTTATTATCTGACAATAATCTAAAGAAAATTAAAGAATGTAATAACTCTGAACAAAAAAGTAAATTTTTAGAGTTAGCGAATTGGTTAAAAGACACTTCATTAAAAAGCTCTACGATAACAACAATAATAAATAAATACAAACAGATACCTCCAAAGTTACCATTTAAAATTCTTTCTTCAGAAATTACTAATACTGATAATAAGCCACTTTATGTAAAATTTATACGCTATGTTGGGTTAAAACTTAATGTAGAAGTAACAGATTCAAAATCAATTAATTTTTGTATTAAATATATTAATCCAAATGGTAGCCTAAAACATAACCCAAAGAACTCTTCTAGTGGATATTCTCGTTCAGAAATACAAAATTTAAATCCAGGTGCCGAGGTAATTAATCTTTTAGGTTGGGGAAATGCAGATAAATGCATTTACGAAATCGGCAAACACCGAATCGAAGTATATGTTGATGAATATTTAATACATAGCAAGGATTTTGTTGTTGATTTAGCACCTTCTGAGAAATTGGAGATAGAATTAAAAATAGCTGAGGATAGACTAATTGAAATTACGAATTTTCAATATTTCAAATCTGAATATGATATCTTAAATTCTCAAATGAAAAAAATTAAACAATGGCAATTTTTGAGAAGCCAGTCAGATAGAGATACACAAATAAGTGAAAAACAAAAACAAATAAACTCTCATGAAAAAAAGGTAAACGATGAAAGAGAGTCTCAATTAAACAAACAGCGATTAGTTATTAAAGAAATTAAATCTAAAATTCAAAAATCAGAATATTAAAATGAAAAAAAAGATAACATTAGCAATTCTTGTATTATCCCCTCTTTGTGGATTTGCACAAGTGACTAAAGAGGATATAGATAACCAAATCAAACCTCTGAAGGAAAAAATTATAACGCTTGAATCAGAAAACAAAAATCTGAAATCTGAATTAAAAACGATTAATTCAAAACTTTCAACAGTCAATATTAAGATTGCCAATTTACAAAGCCAATCGCAAAAAGATAGCATTGCAATTTATCAGACAGCAAATCAACTTGGAATAAAAATCCAACAAACAGAAACTACTGCAAAAGATAGTATTTCCAAGTTGGACAAAGACCTAAGCACAAACCGTTTGTATTGGATAATTGTCACTTTAGCAACCTTACTTTTAGGCGGTATTTTGTATTGGCTTTTAGGTAAACGTATTGCAACGAGTAAAACTGATGTGGAAACTCAAATTAAAAATACCAAAAAATCTTTGGAAGAAGAAAGCATCAAATTGGATAGAAAATTAGTGGAAGTTTTAGAATCACAGTTGAAACTAAATCAAGAGAAAAAACAAATAGTTTCTGCAAATTCAACTACTGAAATCGACCATTCTTTGGCTTTAAAAGTGGCTGATGAAATAGTAAGGATGCAAAAAAATATTTCAAAAATGGACGAAGAAACCAAAGGATTGAAACCACTTGTAAAAGGTATTGAAAGAATCCAAGCGAATTTTGCTTCTAATGGATATGAAATGATTAATCTCCTCAACAAAGATTATGATGAAAGAATGAATATTGATGTAATCAATTTTATAACAGATGAAAATTTGACAGAAGGAAGAAAAATTATCACATCAGTTGTTAAACCTCAAGTAAATTACAACGGCGTACTGATTCAAAGAGCACAGGTAGACGTTTCACAAAACTAAAATATTCAAAAAATAAAATGGCAAGAACAAAAATAGATTACGGTATAGATTTAGGCACAACCAATTCCGCTATTTCAAGAATAGAAATCGGAGAAGCGAAAATTATAAAAATTAACGGATTGGACGACACAATGCCATCTTGCATCGCCTATAATAAAAAAGGAGTTTTAGCAGGAAAAAAAGCATTTGCAGTTTACAGAAGTGAACAAGAAGCAAGCTTATCAAAAGATATTGAGACTAATGCCTTTATCGAGTTTAAAAGAACAATGGGAACTGATAAAAAACATTTCAGTTCAAATTTGAATAAAGATTTGAGTTCAGAAGAATTGTCGGCAGAAGTTTTAAAAACGTTGAAATCATTTGTAACTGATGAAGCAGTAAATGCAGTAGTTATTACAGTTCCAGCTGCTTTTAAAAACAATCAAATTGATGCTACAAGACGAGCGGCAAAGTTAGCAGGATTTGAACACTCAGAAGTTTTACAAGAACCTGTTGCGGCTGCAATGGCTTATGGTTTGGATAATAAAAAGAAGGACGGATTTTGGTTAGTTTTTGATTTTGGAGGTGGGACTTTTGATGCAGCTTTGCTTAAAGTTAACGGGGGTATTATGAAAGTTACTGATACGGAAGGAAATAATTATTTGGGTGGAAAAAATTTAGATTTGGCCATAGTTGATGAAATCATCATTCCACACATTCAAGAAAATTTTTCAATTGACAAAATTTTAGATGATGACAATAAAAAATTAAAATACAGAGAAGCCTTAAAATCATTTGCAGAAGAACTAAAAAATGAACTTTCATTTAAAAGCGAATTTAATTTATATAAAGAAGAAGGTGCTGGAACAGACGATGATGGAGAAGATATTGAAATTGATTTAACTATAACACAAGCAGAGTTAGAAAAAGTCTTAACACCTGTTTTTCAAAAAGCAGTTGATATTTCTATAAAACTCTTAGAGCGTAACAATTTAAAAGGTTCATCTTTGGATTCTTTGATATTGGTTGGAGGTCCAACTTTTTCGCCCATAATCAGAAAGATGTTGGAAAAACAAATTTGCAAACCTGATACAAGCGTTGACCCAATGACAGTAGTGTCCAAAGGCGCGGCTTTATATGCTTCAACAGTAAGTATTTCAGAAGAAATAAAAGAGCAAACAAGAGATAAATCGAAAATTCAAATCGAAATCGGGCACGAAGCATCAACAGTTGAATTGGAAGATTTTGTAACATTGAAAATATTAGCTGATAAAACGGAAGGAGTAATGCCCGAAAAAGTATTTGCCGAAATCATACGAAGCGACAAAGCTTGGTCAAGCGGAAAAGTGGAAATCAACGAAATTGGAGAAGTCATTGAAACGCAATTGGTAGAAGGAAAAACAAATGGTTTTGAAGTTACGTTATTTGATGATAAAGGAAATATTTTAGAAAGTGAACCAAAGGAATTTACGATTATTCAAGGAATTGGTGGATTGAACTCAATGCAAGGGCTTACACTAAATTGGGGAATTGAAATTAAAAGAAGAGAATCAGGTAAAATTGAATTCAAGCAAGTTTCTGGCTTAGAACAAAACAAATCTTTACCCGCAACTGGCACTGCAAATGGACTAAAAACTCAAAAACAAATTCGTCCCGGAATGGATTCTGATTTCATCAAAATTCCATTATATCAAGGTGAACATGGCGCAGACGGGACAAGAGCTATCTACAATGAACACGTTTATGACATCATAATTAGTGGTGCAGACTTACCAGCTTTATTGCCTGAAAATAGCGATGTGGATTTGATGATTAATATTGACAAATCACAGAAAGTTTCTATTCAGGCATATTTTCCATATTTAGACCATACGTCAGAAATTGAAGTTCCCACCGACACGGTTCAAACAGTTGAAACTAAATGGTTATCAAATGAGATTCGTAAAGCAAAAGGAAGTATAGAAGAACTAAAAGATGAAGGAACTCACGGAGACAAAGTTCAGATAATTGAGAATGACTTATCTGAATTGGAGAAAAAATTTGATAACAGCAAAAACGATGTAGACGGTAAACAAGAAGTGCTTGCTAATCTTAGAAAAACACTAAAGACCATTGATAATCTGAATGAAACAACAGAATGGCCAAAATTAGAAGAAGAACTAAAAGAAGAGTTTTATAGATTAGAGAAAGCCAATAAAGATTTAGGAAATGACCATTCAACACAAGTCGTGAATCAATTACGAAACCAATTGGAAGAGGTTTTAAAAACGCAGGATATTAAATTAGGTAAAGCATTGGCAGATGAAATCCATTCTATATTCTTTCAAATGACATTAGTTTATCAATTGATCAATTTCATCAGACTACACAATCAGAATTTCGGTTCTTACCATTGGAAGGATAGCAACCGAGCAAGACAATTGCTAAATGAAGGGTTACAACAAATCGGAGAAAATCCAACTACAGATGATTTGCATCCGATTGTTATTGAATTAATAAATTTATTGCCAAACGAAGAAAAACCAAGCGGAGACGACTCTGTTTTGGTAGGATAATTAAATATGGAAAAAATAATCAAAATAAGTTTAGCGTTTTTAATGTTTGGTTGTCTTTTAAATTTATCTTATGGTTATTATCAATTCGTGAGATTTGTCGCTTTAATTGGATTTTGTTTTCTTGCCTATCAAGCAAATCAACAGGAAAAACAAACTGAAACATTAATTTACGGAGCTTTAGCATTGCTTTTTCAACCATTCCTTAAAGTTTCTTTAGGTAGGGATATTTGGAATGTTATAGACGTAATTGTGGGAATTAGTTTGTTATTTAGTTTATTTAAAAAACAAAAAAAATGAATAAATCTATACTAACAAAAGGACAAACTATTGACGACAAATATTCAGTTAGCTTTTTTCTTAAAAAGGGAAGCTATGCTGAAACATATCGTGTACAAGATGAAGCGAAAGAAACCAAAATTCTAAAACTATTTGACTTCTCCAAATTACATCGTACACAGTTTACAGAAAGTGGAGAAATTTTGGAAATTGAAATGCTAAAACAAACCAAGCATTCCAATTTGATAAAGTACACCGATAGTGGAATTATTCTAATTGATAACCAAAAATTAGCTTATCTGGTATTGGATTTCGTGAGTGGTGAAACTTTAGCAGATAAAATGAAACGTGATAACACGTTGAATTTATATGAAGCAAAAAGTATCATTTTGAGTGTTTTAAATGGTTTAAATTACCTACATAGTAAGCAAATTATTCATAACGACATTACTAACCAAAATGTAATGTTAGATTTATCTAGTCAAATACCCATTCCTAAAATAATAGATTTCGGATATGCTCGTTTTTTAAAACAATCAAACAAAGATTTCTTAAAAGATGGTTTGAATTTATTCTACACAGCTAATGAAACTTTTAATAAAATATTTTCATTCCAAAGCGACATTTATTCTGTTGGTGCATTGTATTACCATTTACTTACTGGTTTACCGCCTTATTTTATAGAAATTTCAAAGTACAAATCCGATAAAATACAATTAGAAGATGTCATTTTGGACGAAAGAAAGAAACCTTTAAAGTTCACAGATAAAATAGACAAGCAAACACAAAATATAATCCTAAAAGCATTACAGCCAAAAGCAGAAAATCGTTTTAAATCTGTCAAAGAATTTATTCAAACTTTGAACGGAGAATTAGAATTAGAACTTTCAATTCCAGAGGAAAAAGTCACCAAAGTTCAACCTAAAGAAAATAAGAAAGGAAAAGGATTTTCAGCCATTGCAGGAATGCAAGAGCTTAAAGACACTATTAAGTTAGATGTTATTGACGCTTTGAATGAAAAAGAAAAATATGCAGAGTATGGTTTGACAATTCCTAATGGGATGCTTTTATATGGTCCTCCTGGCTGTGGTAAAACATTCTTTGCTGAAAGAATGGCAGAAGAAATAGGTTTTAATTTTTATCAAATTAAGCCTTCAGATATTCAGAGTAAATGGGTTAATGCCTCACAAGAGAATATTAAGAATTTATTTGATGAAGCAAGAAAAAATGCTCCAAGTATTATATTTATAGATGAATTAGATGCATTAGTCCCAAATCGGAATAATTCAAGTGTTAATCATATGAATACAAGTGCTGTGAATGAATTTCTAGCACAGATGAATAATAGTGGTGATGATGGGGTGTTTATTGTTGGCGCCACAAATAGACCTGATTCGATTGATCCTGCTATTTTACGTGCAGGCAGGTTGGATAAACATATTTATTTGCCACCCCCAGATTTTGAAGCACGGAAATTAATGTTTAAACTCTACCTAGAGAAAAGACCAACAGAAATTGGTTTAGACTACTCTACACTTGCTAAAGCTACAGAGAATTATGTTTCAAGTGATATTAAATTTTTAAGTGATGAAGCTTCAAGAATGGCATTGCGCTCTAAATCAAGAATTACAAAAGAAATTCTTTTGGAAACTATAGAAAGAAACAAGCCTTCAATATCGCTCTCTGAAATCGATAGCTATGAAGAAATAAAGGCAAAAATGGAGGGTAAGCAAATAAATAAAACCATCAATGAACGACAAAAAATTGGATTTAAAAACAATTAAATATGGAACAGGTACGCTTTAACAAACTTCTTCTAAAAACAGCTTTTTCTTGTATGGCTTGTGATGGAGATATTGATAAAAGAGAAATCATATTGATTAAGAAAATACATCAAGAAAACAAATTTTTTGGTGAAGTTGATATTAGTCAAGAGTTGGAAAACTTGCTTTTTGAGATAAATCGTGACGGACAAAAGTTTTTAAAGAGTTATTTTGATGAGCTAGCCTTAATAGAATTAAATGAGGAAGATGAGTTAAAATTAATTCAAGTAGCAATTTATACAATAAAAGCTGATGAAAAAGTAGAATATAGTGAGATTAAGTTTTTTAAAGTCATTAGAAGCCTACTTGACATCAGTAATGAATCAATATTAGCTATCCATCCTGATTTTGGAGAGTATTTAGAGCAGGATATCGTTAGTGACTCATATCTGTCAAAACTTCAAAACAATTTTTTTGACAACCAAATATTGCTTAATCTTCAAGCGTCTAGTTTAAATGATATTATTCAAGACATAAATTGAATCTAAAAAGACAAATAATTGATTAAAAGGATTTGACTATGATAACAAATACTTATCTTAAAATCCTAGATGAAATAACTCCTTCTTCAAACTATATCCCTTCAAAAGAAGAATATATAGCTTGGTACAAAAAACACCATAAAACTATAGAGCAACAGCTTCATAAAGAATTTTGTTTGCTTGAGTTGATATGGGTTTTTGATGAATTTAAAGATTTGGTTAACTATTTAGAACAGGAACAAGCTATAATAGAAGCCAATAACAGATATATTCTCCTGGATAAAGAAAATGAAAGTGAAGTTGTAAAATGGTTACTTGATTATGAAAAGATATATGAATTTGCCGAGTGTTTTTATTTATCATATTTTGATTTTGAATGGGAATATGATAAAATTGAAGAAGATAAGATAATAGTTTCAAAGGAATTAGGAATAAAAATTGAATTAAGCGATTTTAAAGAATTTATTAAGCTTCAAGAAATTTTTTATCCATTAATAAATAAGTATAAAAATAAATTTTGTACTAATGAATTGAAGCCTTTTGATACCACTTTACAAACTATGTTGGAATACCACAAGACTAGATAAATTAAACAAAGCTTATATTGACAACAGACTAATGGGATTAAAACCTGGGTCAAATATAGGTCAAACAATTTCAGATAAAATAAGAAAAGTAAAGAAATTAAGTGAAAAGAAAAACAAGGCTATAGTTTTGATTATCAAACAAAAAGAGACTAAATGCAACAAAAAGAAACGTAACTTGAAGGGACTCATAATCAGGTGGTCCCTGGTTCGAGCCCAGGTGGGACCACAAAAAGCCTTTCAAGTAATTGAGAGGCTTTTTTTATTTTCACCAACTGATTAAAATTCGTTGTTAGAAAATCTGTCGTTGCC
>JACCDZ011193595.1_pt1 | contig 18589 bp, 15 predicted proteins | sample 7449551 | NCBI WGS metagenome assembly JACCDZ01 (sample SAMN15323452, study PRJNA562643) | freshwater metagenome | isolation source: river surface water | place: USA:Blue River Watershed | collected 2017-08-18
GAGTTCCTACCGAGGCTTTTTTGCCGGAAGGCTCCCGTATGAACTTGAAGTACCGTGTGCGGGATATTGACCACACGAACCAGTATTCGAGGAAGAAGATTAGTGCCGAGCAACAACTAGAAGATTTCCAGCAATTCTTGGAAGAACCCACCAAGCCTGACATCATGATCGTAAGTAGTTACCCAAACGATTACGCAGCGAAGTGTGTTGGACTTTTCTGTTTGATGCAACTTAGCAAGTTTTTCTTTTCCAAGGATATTCGCAAGAAGGAATTGTCAACGCGCGGAATCAATTGCTCGCCTCGGTGGCATTCGGTCTACGCGACGTTTGACGACTCGGTGATTTCCAAGCATAACGGGCACATTCCAAGCATGTACGTTTTCAGCGAGGTTGTAGACAACTCCACTCCGCGCAAGATGGAATTATTACGTGAGCTTTTGGTTCGCACCAGCAAGGTCAAACGTCTGGTTGTTACAAGCTCGGCTAATCCGGTTGAATTTGCAGACACGTTGAGGATTAGGGCATCATCGTACTTGTGGCTACTTCCAAAGGGAGACTAGATTATGGATCGTGTTTTCACAGCTATCGCAGCCACAGTAGTTACTGCGTTAGCAATGTACTTCTTTGTGGTATTGCCCCTGAAGGCGCAGCTTTCAACGGCGCGAGCGGCGACAGCAGCTTGTGAGCTGTCGATTGAACAGGCGAAGTTGAGCGAGAAGAAAGTAGAGGTCGCTGTAGCTGCGCAAACTGAAAAGGTAACTACGGAGTACCGCACGCGCGTCGTTGAAATCCCGAAGTACGTAAATGTCCCGCAGAATTCCTGCGACGGTGCGAAACAGACGCTTGTTGACATGCTAAAGGGGGAGAAATGATGCGCTACGTATTCGTCGCAGCACTAATGTTTCTGGTAGGGTGTTCAAGTGTAGAGTACCGTTACCGTCCAGTAGTTTTGAACGTGGAAGCTCCGCCTACTTTGGCGAGAGAAGAGGATGTGCTGGCAATGACTGACCAGCAGGCAGAGGGGTACTTGCGTTCTTTGCTTCTGAAAAACCGACAGTACGCGCTTTATTGCTACCGCGTAATTCAAAGCAACAACGAACTTGCGAAAGAATGAAAACAAAGGGGTGCCTAACTAGGCACCCCTGTTTTTGTTAGAAACGCGCTTGAGCTGGCAGGAAGCCTAGGTGTTCAACGAACGCACCAAAAGTCTTTTCCAAGTTTTGCGCTACTTGGCCGTAAAGCGCCATGCGTAACGGTAGCGCTTGTTTTGTCGGCGTGCTGAAGTACGGAATACCGCTTGAGTGTTTGAACGCCATCAGTAATACGTGACGCTCGAAACCATCGTTGATGGTAATCGCGTAGTTCGCCGACTTAGTAACACCGTCCTTGATCTCGCTGTACATCCTACCGTACATCACCCAAGCGATTTCTCCGAAGTCTGTCTTGTCCGTCACGAACTCCGCCATAAATCTTGACTTGTCCGTTTTGGTCAGTGAGAACAGCACTTTCGTGTTCTTGCTGATTCCGAATACTTGTGGGAGATTTCCGGGGTACTCCTGCTCTAGCTGGCGGGTATACGTTCTGATGCGCCCCTCAAGAACACGAGCCTCAATTCCCTTTTCATCACCACGAGTGAGTTTTGTTCTATCTACTTCCACCAGTTCAGGCTCTTGTTCCAGGTCTAAATGTCCATGGTTCAGTACGAAGCCCTCGCCGTGCTGTGTTTTTGAGAACAATACGTTCTTCTCCGCAACTGCGGTTCGCAGAATTCTGGACGCGTCGAATTCGGAAATCTGCATTTGCACGCCAAAGTCCTGCAAGTTGTGCAGGTTCTCGTCTGTGCTTTTCAGGACTACAATAGTGTCGGCAGCACGTTGCTTTCCGATGTTCTCGATGTAGTCGTCTACCGCAGAGAAGCGCAGCTTCTCCAGCGTGAATACTTTTGCACCGGATTTGTCGTACCCTGACATCAATACGTAGCTTCCGACACGACCTTCTTTTGGAACCGCTGGGATGGCTTCCTCGAAACCTACGTTGACGCGCAGTTTGTACCACATCACGGCCTTGCGCGCAAGCATTTTGAATGTGGCGTCATTGCCATTAGTGCGAGAGAATTCCTCTCCGCTTGTGGTATTCTGCAACTGATACAGATTAATGCACAGTTTCGCAACCACACTGACCAGTCGGTTCAATCTTCCGCACATTTTGACGTTCAGCCATAGTGTCTGAACTCCGCCCGGTTCGGTTGCGGTTTTGTCGTAAGCAATGAACGCCGGTACATGGTTATTGCTAGTGGTCTTGAATTCTGGTTCTTTGAGTTCGTTGCCGAACAGGTAGCAGTTGATGATACGGAAAAGAATTCCGCCGGTGCTGTCGTCCACGCGGGTGGAAACTCGTTGTCCGGATGCGTCGAGCAGTGGGTGTTTAGTATTGTCGCTGTACAGGCTTTCCGCTAACTTTTGACGGCTGATTTCATTCTCACGAACGTAAACGTGAACAGGGATCATGCGAATGTTACCTTGTTCAAGCTGCGCTTTTGTTACGCGAAACTGCTGACCTGCGTCCAAGTGAATAGTCGCAGTGGCGTCGTCAATTTTGACTGCTGTTCCAACGTATGTTTTTTCCGCGTGAGAAACCGCCACTCTGCTGTAAAGGTATACTCGGCACTTGTTTCCGTCCGTACCCGTGTATTCAATGAATTTTTCAATCATGATGAGAGAATCCCCTATGTTTACGATGTATAAAGAACGTGACTTTTGGGCAGATTTGCCGAAAGTTGTGCAGCGGATCAAGCCGCTGTGTGTAAAGAGCATCTCTTGCGCACCGTGCTGCTTCCCTGCAAAGTGGGCTAAAATTCTAGCTCAAGAGCTAGGAGTGCCGTTTTTGTCCGGACAGGCTGACAGAAATACTCTGGAAATCCGGTTGTCTGTGACCAGCACAGACGTTGTTCATCATTCAAACGTTTTTGCCTTCTACGCAAGTTCTGGCCGTATGCAGCACCTGCGAGCCTTTTATAAGATTTACGATAGACCTATCCCTTTTATGGAGTGACCAATGTTTTTTCTACCTATGCTGAATACCAAAATCAACGTAGTCAATGTGCTGCAAGCAACTGCTTGTCACAGTGTGGCTTCCCTTGAAAACCGATCAGACGCCTACATCCGTAACATGCTGAAGAAAGCCCGCAAACATGGGCTTTCTGTAGCCGTGTTATCTTCCACGATGAGCACGAAACAGACCGCCGATGCTTTTCGTGATTGCATGTACCGAGGTGACTGGTCAGCAAGCACTTACAAGTTCAAGCAGGACATCGGCAGCATCCAACAGTCTAGCAGGCTGTTGGCGATCTGTCAAGAGCTGGGTTTTGGTTACGTCACTAAGGACGGTGGTCTGGTGTTGTCTTTTTACAACGCTGCTGCCGACGTGGTGGAATCGGTAGGCTCCGCTGTAATTGCGCTGTGCGTGAATGAAGCCGTAGATAGCTTTGTCACCCGTCCGATCTTCTCGCAGTCAGCGCAGGTGCGCCACGCTGCCAGAATTCAGTTGCAGTCGGATATTGAAGGCGCTATCGAATCCACTAAGACGCCGGGTGTGAACGCTGAATCTGTTGGTGTGGAAACCGTGATTGAAGATAACTCGATCACCGTAACTGTGACAACCAGTGAAGGCGCACGCGCTTACGTTTACGCGATTGACCGTGCGAAGTTGACTGCTACGTGCCCGATCTTGGAAAAGTACGTAGGTGTGTTCTCACCGTTCAACTACCCGCTGAAAATTGTAGGGGTATAACATGCAAACAGTTGCCGCGATGTACCCCAGTCAGTATCGTAAGTATCTCAAGTTGTGGAATGAAGCCTATGCTGTCAATCCAGAATACTTCAACGATTCTGGGTTTAGGTGGTTGGCAAAACACGCCAAGCGTGTAGGTGGTAGCTACAAAATCTCCAACGGTATGATTTTTCGCGTGTTCTTTCCGATCTACATCGAGCCAGCTCTTCCCTCCGATATTGAAATCACTCTTGATAAAGCAGGTTATCATGCTGACAAAAGTTATGAATACTGCACTGACAAGCATGGTCGCAAAGTTGCTGTCGGTAAGGCGTATCAGCAGTTAGCCAAGAAATCCGGCGAATCTGAGGAGACAATTAAAAGTTCACTGGAGAAGTATTCTGAAATCCTGGGTTCGACTGGGGCTATGATGTTATGCGTTTCTCGACACCCATATGATATTGCAGGGATGTCAACAGGGCGTGCTTGGAAGTCTTGTCACACCCTTGGCGGAGATACCCCGTATGACAAGGTACAGCGCAAAAAGGCTTTAGTCCGATACTATAACGAGCTGGAGAAATACCACGATGCTCTCGATGATTACGAGAAAGAGATGGAAGTCTATCGTGATCTGGAGGCGGAATTGTATCCACAGAGGGTAAAATTGGAGGATTTGAGAAAATCTCTAGGCACTAAACATATCTTTTTGAAGAGAGCCTATCTTGATCTAGAAAGTAATGCGCTTAAACAGTTTATTGAAAACGTACACGCTAGAGTTTTTGATTTTGTTTCGGACAGCTTAGACGTAGATGTACCTTCAGAATTAACAGGTGTTCTAACTGAGTCCATTAAACTTGCGATGCAGAATCAAGCTAGACAAGTTTGTAGAATGGAACTTATTGGGGAAGCGGTTCCAGATGTTCCTGCTACTGAGCTACCAGATTACGTAGAAGATGGATTATTCGGTAGTTATCACACATTGTTTTTTGATGCCTTGTCATATTACTTTATCTCGACATGTAAAGAACGAGGACTTGACGTTCCGAAGTATTCTGATTTTTTTGCCTACGTGCGTAGCATGGCAAACACGTCTGAGTCTGAGTCGGAGCCGTTGAATACGTTGTATTCTGCTGCTGTACCACAGGCAATCAGTAACGATATTCGTAGTGCCGCCCGTGAGTTAGTGCCGAAGCTAATTGAAATCTATAAAGAGAAAGCCGAAACTATTGTTAAGTACGAAGCGCTACGCGCGCAGCTACGCGCTAGTTACCCAGTTGAGCAGCCGGAGGAACCTGAACAGCCAGACGACTCACCTGTTAAACCAGGCTCTTATTCGGGATTGGTAGAACAGGATGTAGTTACGGGTAGTGTTATCGCTTATGTAATCAAGCCGAAAGCTAACTTGCTGACCAGCTTAGAGAGTGCAAAACGTATTAATCCTAAGATGGTAGAACTGCTGGAAAAGAAGCTGGACAAGAGTAACAAAGACCCTATTTTTGAACCGAGAGGTCGCGTAATCTTACGGACTGCCAATCGTAGGTATCTACGCGCGGGTAAAGTCTACGGGTTTTCAGATTTGCCTGAAATTAAGGAACAGTTTTCTGCGATGGCTCGTGTATTGACGGTTGCCTTGAATAAAGCGCGTAAACGTGACTACGGTATCTTGGAGCCGATTTCTCACTACCGGGAAAGAAGAGATGTAACATACTCTGAAGGTGACGAACGCGGTGACGCCAAATTGAATTTGGATCGCCGAAGTTTTTTCCCATCGGAATTCAAACATTTCTCAAAGGAAGGCAAAAACGCTGACTTGTTTAGCGAGTACGATGATTCTGATTTCCAAGACGAGTTCGGCTACGACAGAGACGAGTTTCTTGAAGGTCTATCTGATTATGTTTCACGGCGTGTAGCACTGGCGCTTCCTGAAATCAGCACTTGGGAACATACAGACCTTGTATTCAGTTTAGTTTCTAAAGTATCCAGCGTCCCACTTAAAGACGTCGTGAAGCGGATGTCGTTTCTACTGAATAGATTGAAACCGCCTTACGCGTATCAGGTTGGAGTCAATTCCTTACCTGTAGGGTTTTTGGTAGAACGTTTCTGCGAAAATCCGGATTATTCCAACGTAGACGATCCTGACAATATTGCGTACTACTTGCCAGCCAACCTGACATCTTTTGGTAATCCTGGTGATTTAAACAAGTATCCCGTATTCGTTGAACACCGCTCACGCAATTATGCTGATCTTGAACCCGATATTGCATACCTTAGTTCGCTACGCGATATGCTTATTGCGGCTAATAGTTTCCCCGGTAAGCCATACATCATCAATCAACTTGTTTTTGCTATTCTTGAAACAGGCACGGGGTACTACGCGAGGAGTATTTCTGATATGGTAGATCAAGGGATTTCCCCTGTGGATCAGTTCAAGTTGATCCTTATTGATTACTATGACCAGGATTTTGATTCTGCGATTTCGCAACAGTACCTTGCACCAGGCGTACCAGACTTTTTCAATAGCTAAAAAAACACCCCTTGGTTTTAAAACCAAGGGGGGTGTTTTTAGTCGTCTGCGTCTTTGCTCTCGGCGTCGTCAAACGGAACTGCTAGGCATTCAGTTTGCGCTTTAATTACCCGTTGAAAATTGTAGGAGCTTGAAAAAATGCAAACAGTTGCAGCGATGTACCCCAGTCAGTATCGTAAGTATCTCAAGTTGTGGAAGAAGCATAATGTTGCTGCAATTCACGAATCAGGTTTTCAGTGGCTTGTTAAACACGCCAAGCGTGTAGGTGGAAGCTATAAAGAATCTAACGGAATCATCTATCGAGTGTACTTCCCGGTTTACGTAGAAGCAGAGATTCCGAACAGCATTCAGTTTGCGATATCAAAGGCTGGATACCGTATTGATGCGGATAGTCCGGAGTATTGTATTGATAAGCACGGCAGACGAGTTTCTGTAAACAAAGCCTATCAATTAATCGCAAAGAAACAGCACATTGCTGCGGATGTCATTAACGATAATATGCGGGAATATGCAGAGAATCTAGGGTCTGCTGGTGTTATGCTGCTGTGTGTTTCTCGACACCCGTATGATATTGCTGGGATGTCTACCGGGCGCGCTGCATGGAATTCATGCCATACTCTTGGCGGAGACGTCCCTAAAGAAAAAGCACGGAAGAAAGCTAAGTACGCAAAAGAAATGGAGGCGTATAGAAAAGAGCTTGCCGAATGGGGAGTAGACGAGCAAAGCGTGTCTGCTTTGTGGGAGAAGTATCACCGTGAATTAGAGGAGTTTCGGCAAAAGCAAGACCTGTTGGTTGCTGAAGTCAACGAAGCACGGAGACACTATGACCAAGCACTTGCTGATGCTGGTGATGTAGCGTACAGCTTACGCTTTCTAGTTGACGAAATTAATAATAGTATTAATGCCGGTCAACGCAAGATTATCGCGGATTCTGTTTCTAAGAATACTGGTATTCCGAAGACTATCGCGGAAGAGGCTGTTGCAGTCGCCATGCACGATGAGTACGCTATTTACGATCTTATCAGGTCTAAGTTGGTGGTCAAGTCGTTACCTAACATTACACAGGAGCAACGCGAGTTTTTCGATATTAACGAACGAAAAGGCTCGAAAAAACTTGCTGAAAGCATTTTTAACTTTATTAATAAAAGTATCTCTGTTGATGGGAAGATTTACGCGGATGCAGATGGGGATTTGATTCGTTTGCGCGACGGTAAGCCGGAGATTACACCTGCTGCTGAATATGAAGTTGACCTAGACAGGTTAGCGGCTAACCTGCCATCGGTTGAAGAACTTTACTACGGATGTGTAGACGATTATATCGACGAGCAACATTACAATAAAGCAGATGCAATGATTCAAGATTGTATCGAGGTAATTGAGAGACAGTCTTTGGCTGAAAGGCGCCTCGAAGAGGTGCAGGACGTGCGCGATGCTTTTGATAGCGAGCATCCGGTAGCGCCTAATCTGCCTACATACCCTGTGCATCTTGACGAGTTACTAGAAACCAAGCCGGGTTGTTATTCACATCTTGTTGCGGAAGATGTGATTGCAGGTAGCGTAATTGTATACGCAATCAAGCCGAAGTTGAGTCTTTTGACAAGTATTGAAAAAGTTAAGCGCGTTGACGCCAGAATTGCATCGACGCTCAATGCTCGTTTGGACAAAAGCAACAAAGACCCCCTGTTTGAGCCGTTAGGTCGGATTATTCTGCGGACTGCAAACGGAAAATATCTACGTCCAGGTAATCTGTACGGGTTCTCGTATTCGGACACAATTAGAAAACAGTTCAAAAAGATGGCAAATCTGCTGTCTGTAGCCTTAAACAAGGCGCTTCGACGTGATTCTGGTGGTACTGAACCGTTATACCACGAGTATGATCCCGAGGTGGACAAAACTTATCTAGAAGGCGAGCGCTTTGGTTTCGCCACAACTAGGGATGTTAAAACTACGCCGCGTGCTCGACGCAACCGTGACATCAACCAGACCTTGGTGCTAGAGGACGAGCATATCGAGGAAGAGCCGTTTGATTTTGAACGTGATATTGTAGAAGAGTTTTTTCCAGGTTTTCACGCATAAAATTGTAGGAGCTTGAAAAAATGCAAACAACAGCTTCGATGTATCCAAGCCAGTACCGACAGTACATGCAGGCGTGGAAGGAAGCCTACGCAGCTAATCCAGAATACTTCAACGATTCTGGGTTCAAGTGGCTGGCAAAACACGCCAAGCGTGTAGGTGGTAGTTACAAAATCTCCAACGGTATGATTTTTCGCGTGTTCTTTCCGATTTACGTGGAACCTGAGTTGCCGACATCAATGCTAGAAGTGTTCAAAGACGCTAAGTATACTGTGGACGCTAGTAAGCAGGAAGTTACGGATCGCCACGGCAGACATGTTTCGGCAGGTAAGGCGTATCAGCAACTTGCGAAGAAGGCTGGCGTTCCTGAAGAGACGGTCAAAAGTGTACTGGAAACTTACGCAGAAGTGTTCGGGTCGTCCGGCGCTATGCTGCTGTGTGTTTCCAGACACCCGTATGATATTGCAGGGATGTCAACAGGACGTGCGTGGAAGTCTTGTCATACCGTTGGTGGCACAACGCCAAGAGACAAGCAAATCTACGACCGGCAGAAGGCTAAGTACGACCGGATGATGCTCGACCAAGGGGACGCGCTGAAAGCTCAGTACGATGAATTGTCCGCTGATTACCGAAAGCAGAAAAATGCTTATATTGATGCAGTGTCTGATTGGAATGCGGTACTTAAATCGCTAGAGAATGTTCTCGAAAATGAGGCCGATGGTATTGTTGATCGTGTGTTGTCTGACGAAATCTTACTGGTGCTTAAGAGTTTCACTAAGTCCGACCGCGATGCGGTGGCAAGCGCTTTCGTAAGAGTAGTTCAAGACACCTTGTATAAAATGTGCCTCGCATTAGTTGCTATGTACTTAGAAGAACTGTCAAGTGAAGATTCAGAGCGCGTCTATATGTATATAGAGGGGGATGGCTTACCTTTAGAGTACACCTACGCATTTTCAGAAGCTCTTGGGTACGCAGCGCCCAATGACTACTTTAATTGGACTATTACCCGCAAGGTATCCGAGCTTATTCTGAACGAAGCACTAAAAACTTGTACCCGCAAACAACCAGAAGTCCTGGCTTCACTTATACCCGTCGGGCTTAGTGTTGCTGACTCTGACTCCAAAATGCGGTCTGCGGCAAAGACCCGCAACGAGCTTGGCGTGAAGCTCGTTGAGCCTAAGTTGCGCGTAGAGCCTGAGGGGGGACACGTCAGCTACGTCAGACAAGACGTGATTACGGGTAGTGTGATAGCGTATGTGATTAAGCCCAAGGCGGAGCTGCTTACTAGCATTGAGCGGACTAAGCGTGTAGCGCCGAATCTAGCTGAGTTGCTTGAAAAGAAGTTTAATCGCAGCAATAGTGATCCGCTTTTTGCGCCTATGGCGCGTGTGATTTTGCGTTCGGCTAACCGAAGGTACTTACGCGCCGGAACTGTGTACGGTTTTTCAGAACTACCTACGATTAGGAAACAGTTCGGAGGGATGGTACATACGCTAACGGTTGCCTTGAACAAGGCGCGCAAGCGTGACTACGGAATGTTGGAGCCGCTGGTACATGAATACAACGATGATGTCGATACTACGTACAATGAAGGTACAACGTTAGGCCACGCAAAATTGAAATATCAAAGTAACTTCGCGTCTAACCAAGGACTACGTACATATTATTCCGACTACGATGATTCAGATTTTGAAAACGAATTCGGGTACAATAAGCAGGATTTTATTGACAACCTGCTTGACTACGTAGTACGCCGTATCGAAGCGTCGCTACCTAAGTCCATGTCTACAGGCGTGGGACTCGATGCAGTGGAAGCACTGGCGCGGGACATCGTTACGCGAGCAGCAACTGAGCCGTTGTCCAACTTAGTGAACTACGTATCGTCATTGCTAGTACAGGTTGGAGCACCTGTTTATCGGATTGGACGCGCGTATCTTCCGGTACGCTACCTTATTGCGAGAGTTTGTAATGGTGATTCTAATCCGTTAGATTATGCTGACGCGGATGATCCTGAAAGCCTTGCGCATTATATCCCGCAAGGTATGAACTTGTACGGACTGGATTCGTTGCTGGGTTGGCGTCTTTTTAAGACGCACATGGAAGAGAACTACATTAGTAGTGGTGATGATTTAGACCAAGCCTACGCAAAATCGTTGCGGGACTTGTTGCTTGCTGCGCGAGATTTTCCGCCAGGTATTACTCCCCGCGATCTGGTTGGAAACATTATTGAGAAGGATGTCTTTGCAAAACACATCCCGGAAATGATCGCAAACAATGTTTCGCCTTTGGATCAATTCAAGCTTATGTTGGCTGTCTCTAACGCGCTTGATGGGGAACCCGTGGCAGAGTATATCCCGCCGCATGTGCTGTCGTACCTCCGTGAGAACTACTAAAAACTAAAAAAGCCAGACCTGCCAAGCAGGTCTGGCTTTTTTAGTCATCGTCTTTGTTCTCGGCGTCGTCAAACGGAACTGCTAGGCATTCAGTACATAATTCCGCTAACGACCCTACGGCATCCTTTCCGTATTCAAGGTAATACGCCATTGATTCACAGAAAAGTTCTTCTGCGCTTTTAGCTCCGTACTCGGTAACAAGCGTGAACTCGCTTAACTGTGGAATAGCCTCGGTAGGCAACAACTCCTTCCAAAAATCAGATGACAAGCTGCTTTCCGCTTGGCGTCTCGTGACTTTCTTCAGCGTGGTGCAGTACCTGATCCACGCATCAAAAATCATCTCGTCTTCGTCGCTCGCGTTCTTGTTAAAGTCACGCAGTCCGTTGACCTTAATGCTATCCAGAATATTCGTAACTTGCTCTGGCGTGTAGAACGTGACACTCCGTGCTTTTGCATGCTCTGCAACCCACCGGGTTTGTAGGTCAGGCGGAAGCGCGTGCCACATCGGATGACACAGACCGTTCATAACCCGAATGTTGTCGTGCTCAGGCTCTACGAAATCTGGAACCCACAGCGTAAGCACACCATTTTTGTTTGCGTAATGATCTCGCTTACTTCCACTAGCATTCATCAGTCGGATTGTGATGTCCTTGCTGTAATACTGACGAGCTTTTTTCACGAGCCTCATCAGCATACTATTGAACTTGTAAAGTTCGGCTTCATTAATATTCGCAAAACGTTCATACGTAAACTTCAGCGACTCGTTGCGTTTTACGCTGAGTGACACCTGTGTGCTGATGCCGTAGCACATGCCGACCTCGGGCTGTTTTCCCAGATTAGCTAATACTCTTTCTTCCAAGATGTTGATCTGCTTCGCAGAACCATCTTCGTCTTTCTCGGTAACACTGGTTGCCGCCCAAACCCCATCGCCTAGGTTCTCTTTTATTTTGAGGAAGTAAGTGCGATTTTCCTGCTTGGCGATAACAAAGTCGTCCAACTCGATTTTCATATGTACCTCGGAGGTGTTGTTATGTCGATTCCAGTAGTATCTGAGCTGCGGCCTTCAAACGAGCAAAAATTTGCTTTGCTTGAAGATATTTTCGTTCGCGGTGGGTTGCGTGTTGTTGCTAGTGCGGACGAACTCAAGAAAGTTCACCCGTCGTGCCTAAAAGCCGGAATGGTAGCTGTTATCCCTGACCCGGATTCTGATCGTTTGCGCAGCGTTCGGCTTGACCATGATCTGTTGACGTGGACACCGTGTTTCCTGGGAGACAAGGGGGACAAGGGTGAGCAGGGCGAAAAGGGCGAAAAGGGCGAAAAGGGCGAGCCTGGTATTCGTGGCGCAGCTTTCCGCTTTGAAGATTTCACGCAAGCACAGCTTGCCGGGCTTAAGGGAGCCAAAGGCGACCCGTTTACTTACGCTGACTTCACGCCGGCACAGCTTGCTGCACTGAAGGGCGCTAAGGGTGATCCCTTCACTTTTGCTGACTTTACTCCAGACCAGCTACTAGCTATTAAGGGCGATAAGGGCGATAAGGGTGAGCGTGGCGCTGCATTCACTTACGCAGATTTCGCGCCAGCACAACTCGCTGGACTGAAGGGTGCGAAAGGTGATCCATTTACTTACGCGGATTTCACTCCTGCACAACTCGCGGCACTGAAAGGCGAGAAGGGCGAAAAGGGAGATGGCCTGAATTTCAGTGATTTGACCCCAGAGCAAATTGCCAGCATTAAGGGCGTACCTGGAGATAAGGGCGAGAAAGGCGATCCGTTCACTTACGCAGATTTCACGCCTGAGCAGTTGCTTGTACTTAAGGGGCCGAAAGGTGATTCTTTCACTTACTCTGAGTTCACGCCGGCACAACTTGCCGCGTTGAAGGGTGCGAAAGGCGACCCATTCACACACGCAGATTTCACACCAGCGCAGTTACTCGCACTCAAGGGAGAAAAGGGCGAGAAAGGCGAGAAAGGCGAGAAAGGCGACGCCTTTACTCCGGCTGCGCAGGATTGGGAAACTCACACGCCGTACAAGATCGGCGTCCTTCGCCTGGATGTTGACGCACAAGGCAACCCGCAAGTGTACAAGGCTTTGGTTGCGAATACCAGTACCTTGGCACCGAAAGATGATCCGACCAATTGGACTCCAGTAACGTACCTGAACAGTACCCAAGTATCTGATCTGGTAACGTCAACCCTGAATGAGAAAGTGCAGCACTCGTTGTCTGGCGCACATGATTTGCTGAAACCGGGAACTACTTGTTTCCGCACGAAGCTGACTCAGCGAATTAGCATTCCGGCAGGGGCTGTAGGTAGCAACCTCTTCTGCGAGACTGCGGCAACAGTAGCCTCCACTGTGGATGTTCTGGTCAATGGCGTGACCTTGTTCTCGTATGCAGTTGCTGCTGGCGCTACGACGGGGAACTTGATCTCCGTGCCTGGCACAGAAACCATTCTGAACGTTGACGATACTGTTATCATCAAGGGTGGTGCAACGTGCAATCTGGCGAAAATGTCCGCGACTGTTTTGGCGTATGCAAAGTTCTGAGCTAGTCAAAACTGAGCTGATGCTTCATCGAGTGACAGATACGCGCAGAATTCCGTTTGCACGGTTCAGCGCGTCTGTCCCGACTGGGCGCATCCAGAAGGCAGGTAGTGACGCTGAGTTACACGAACACGCATTAGTTAGCGATCTTGATATTGGGGAGGTACATACTTTCTTCTCCGTCAAGAGCAACAAAAACATTCTGCTTGTGCTACAGGACGCCAGTGGTAATCAAGCAATTTTTCCTGTAGCAAAACTGTTCTGTGCGAATATTGCAGTTGCTAAGTTGGTGCTGCGACCTATCTCGCCTGACACAGTAATAACTGCTTACTTCTATTGATAGATAAGGAGTCAACAAATGGCACAACCCGAAGTAATCGGTAGTTCGCCAGACACTTATGGTGTTTTCATCGACAAGTCGGCGTACCCGACTGAACCGGCGAAGAACGTCATGGGTGGCACGGTGGAAACCCGAAAGGGGCGTCGGTCGATTTACAAGGCGACTTCTCCGGAAGATTTCCTGGAGGAATACGGCCACGATCCTCAATTCTCGCTGACTACTTACGCGCCTCTGCTGACGCTGCAAGAAAGCAACAAAGTTGCTATCAAGCGCGTTACTAATGGCGCGAAGAACGCTGGCGCTATTCTGGCGAGAATTCCGGATGATGATGCTATTCCTGCGGAGTACGTCGGCAAGAATATCTTGCGTCCGATGATCGTCGGCGAAGAGAACGACGACAAAGAACTGATTCTGTCTGATGACATGGTGCTGGCAGTATACAACCTGTCTCCGGGCGAGTCTGATCTGTCTTACCGTTTCTACCCGGAAGTCGAAGACCCGGAAGGTGGTTTCTGGTTCGAGGTTTACGAGGCGAACAACACTTTTGCTGTCGAGCGGTTTCAGTGTTCGTTGATGTACCGTAATGATGGCAACAACGACCAGATGTTCATCGAAGAGCGCGTCAACGGCGCGTCGAATAAGGTGCGTGTCGTAGTCAACCGTAACGCACAGTTCCGGCTGGAAGATGACATCATTGATGTTTCGATGTTGGCGGCTTGCGGTGGTGGCGACAACGGTGAGCGTGTTCTGCCGGAACACATCATCGCCACTATGGCTGAGTTTGCAGATCAAGAGCGTGTTCGTATTAACACCTTCGTTACTACCGGGTGGGAAAGTCCGACGGTATTGCGCGCGGCGGACTTGCTGGCGAAGCAGCGAAAAGACTGTTTCTCTATTCTGGATGTTCCGGTGCGCTACCAGACGTCGCTGCAAGACATGATTGTCTGGCGCAACGAGACTCTGCGTATCGACTCCAGTTTCTCGGCTTTGTACGGAAAGCATGTTATCGTGCAAGATCGCTACGCTAACATGCAGGTTGCGATTCCGTTGTCTGCTGCGGCTGCTGGTTGTTACGCCTACACTGACAACATCGCCCGTGCGTCGTGGTCGCCGGCAGGTATGCAGCGTGGCGACTTGCAGCGCTTTGCAATTATCGGCGTGCATGGTGATCCGCATTCCAGACCTGATCGTGACAAGCTACATAACGCGCAGATCAACTCCATCAAAACTCTGGACGAAGTCGGCTCCTTCATCTGGGATGATGTGACTTTGCAACGCCGTAAGTCGATGGGTACTTTCATCGGGGCGTCTCGACTGCGTGCGTACTTGTACCGCCAGATTACTGACATCCTGAACGTCTCGGTATTCGACCCGAACGATCTGTTTTTGCGAGATCAGATTGATCTGTCGTGCAAAAAAGTTTTGACGGAAGAGCAGCGCGGTCGAGGATTACGCCGCTTCATGACGTCGTTTCCGAAACGTCTGAATACTTTGCGCGCCCAGGATGCCGGTAAGTTGTACTACCGCGTTATCTACACGCCAATGGCGTCTGCACGACAGATCATCGTGGAATACACCATGACGAATTCGAGTGTGGACTTTGACGATCTGATGGACGGAGTTCTGTAATGGCAAAAGTCAACCTCATCGAAATGCACGCCATGACTGACCCGGCGCTGTCTTTTGAATTCGAGTTGGTGATTCCTCGGATTCCGGGTCAAGGTGGCGATTTGATTACGGGCGCAACTATCCGTAACAACGACGTGGAAGCTGCTATTCAGGAGCAATATGGCAAGAACCTGAACAGCGCTTCGATCTTGCGTATCTTTGCGCAGACTGTCGATCTTCCGGATAAGCAGATTGAGCCGGTTACGGTTCAGCTTACTGGCGGCGAACTGGTGTACGCCGGTTTGAACAAGTTCACGCACGAAATGGCTGTGAACTTTCCCGAACGACGTGACTACGTGGTGTACAAGGCGATCAACCACTGGTTTGAATACTGCCGTGCTCACCGCACGCAACATGGTCACTACAAGTCGGAGTATGCAGTAGATTGCATTCTGCGTGTGTTCGATCAAAAGTCGTATACCGTAGATCAGTTCAAGTTGTATTCTGTATGGCCGAGTAACGTGCCGTCGATTTCGTATGACTCGACTGGCTCGAACCACATCATGATTAACGTCACTTTCCAGGTTGACTGGTTCGAGTTGGAGTGGCAAGAAGAATCCGGTTCGTTCAAGAACGTTATCCACTCGTTCCATCAGAACACACCGGACTAAGAAAAAACCCTGCTCTCAAAAGGAGCAGGGTTTTTTGGTTAAAACGCTAAGTTACAACGTGAAAGGTCTGAGATGACAGATAAAACAAAGGCCATGGAGCAATGGTTGCAAAGCCTGAATGATGGCGAAAGCAACTTAGAAAATGCGCCGGAAGAAGTGCGCGAGCTGAGTTCTGCGCTGAAGGAAAGTACGCCAGAAAAACCGAAGCGTGTTATTCGTGACGCCTCCGGAAAAGAGATCAACACTGAAACTCTGGCTTTCCAATCTAGAGAAAAATCTGAGTACACTGGCGGCGGGATTACAAACGTCTCGCAGACTACCGGCCACGCTCAGATCAATGATCCGATGCCGAACGATCTGGAGCGTTCTCTTGCTTCAGGTTTTGTGTCGAAAGGCACACCGCGTTCGATCATTAAAACTTCTTTGGAAGTGAAACGCGAAGTTACCGGCGACTACATCGAGATGGCGTTACCATCTTGTTACCAGCCGTATGATTTCTCAGATTTGCGTATGCGAAGACTTCGCCACAGCGAGCAAGAGCTTCTCTGCGATTGGGTTCACACGCGAAACAATGATTTTGCGTTGCGTGCCATTGACGCAACGTTATCGCATCCGGTAGTGAACTTGACTATTCAAGATTTCATCTACTTGATGTATGTGCATCGGGACATCTCGTACCCGAAGAACCCGGAGATTCTGCCGTGGAAATGTGAGACACAATACTTGGGAGATCAGGAGTTTCCTGGGTGTGGACACGATAACCTAACGCAGTTGAAACACAAGACTATCGCGCAACGAACGCTTGATGACATTGGTTTCAATTACCAAGCGCTCGATACTCGACTTGACTTACCTCGCGCGTCTTTGTACTGCGAGTACGTTGTACTGCAAAAAGATCGAACGAACTTCAATAACTACGAACAGAAACGCTTGCTGCATGATATGCGGGTTGCTTTGTGGGAAGCTGGAGAGATCGAAGAGGCTCCGGGAAAACCGCCTATCAAACCTAAGCTGACGTACCCAGAACGGGAACTTCGTTCTTGGGAAGCCGCGCTTTACGTTCGGGATGGCGAAACTCTTCAAGAGAAGTACGAGACATTGAAAGGAGCTGACCTCGAACTGATGCAGCTCGCTCTTAATCTGGCGAAGACTGTGCGCTACGGTGTGCAGGAAGCAGTTCTTGTGCAGTGCGAGAAGTGTGGCACTGCACGGGAGTATCGCCTGATTCTTGAGCCTGCATCGTTCGTTCCCTGAGTACACTCATCGGGACTTTGCAAAAATCATGATGTACTTAAAGGACTTTCCTCACGTACAACGTTCGGACAGTACGCTGTTGGAAATTTTCAACACACATTCCGTGTACGCAGAACAGCTAGAAGAAGCTGACAAAAAGCGCAAGAATATGCGTAGCGGACACCAGTCCGGACGACTTGATCCTGGAAAGTTTTAGGGTCATTTTTTCAATGACCTTGGAGGTTTCTGTATGGATATGGAGCTTGCAAAAAACACGTACAAAGACCCGGCACTTGCGTTCCGGTTCTTTGTACCTTCTTTGCCGTATGGCATTCCAGCGCAGTTCGTGAAGAGCGTTACCTGTCCGTTCTACAACGTAGCTGCTCTTGACCACAACATCGCGTCAATGTCGTGGTTTTTTCCGGGAACACGCGATATAGCTGACTTGGAAATCACCTTTAACGAGGAGAGTAAGTACGAGGTAACATCAGGCATTGAGAAGTGGCGCACGGAGATTTGTGACGATGACCTGACTTATGGATTACCTGTTCAATACCTGAAAGACATCAACATTTTTGTTCTGGATGTTGCGCGACCTAAAGTGTTGAAAGTTTTGCAATATCAAGACGTCTGGCCATTGGGCGTTCCTGCACACGAATACGACGTAGGCGCGTCAACCCAGTTGACCACGGCGGTAACGTTTAAGTGTCGAGGTTTAAACGTCATTAACGTAGGATATTAAAGGGGGAGTTATGCCGATAAAGGATGACCTGCCTCAAGGGGCTGTTTCTTCACGCGATATGGAAATGCGTTACGCGCAATTGCTTGCCGCGTTGTCGCCGAAGACAAAAGAATCCCAAAACCTGTTGAAGGTGTTGTCGAAAGTAACTGACGTTGAAAACGCGCTGCAACTACTTGGCGCTCACGTAGATAACTTGGTGATCGGTGTAGACACCGCAGCTCGCCAACAGAACCGAAGCCTGTCACAGATTTACACACTTCTAGATTCGGAAGTTCCAGTGCTAATCAACGGATCAGCGGATGCCTGGGAGATGTGGAAAAAAGTCGGTGCGCAAGAGTTGGAGTTGCGTAAGACTTTAGTTATGGGTAGCGATAAGGCGTCGCGCGAAGAATCAGCTCTGTGGTCGGCAATTGATTGCCTTGAAAAGATTGTGGAAGACCTTGCTAAGGATGATGAGCGTAAAGCTCCCCCGGCAAAGACCACAAAGTCTACCGTGCACAATATTAGCGTGGCTAGTAGCGGAGGTACTTCTCGGAATACCAAGACTGATGCGTATGTAGCCGCTCAAGAAATGGTTGCGTGTGATACCAATAAACTTGATAAAAAGACGTTAAGACTTTGGCTCCGTATTCTTGACACCATTGCTACTCGTGAGCAGTTAGAGAAAGTTATTGCGCAGGGCGACAAAGACGCAC
>JACCDZ011802093.1_pt1 | contig 18588 bp, 14 predicted proteins | sample 7449551 | NCBI WGS metagenome assembly JACCDZ01 (sample SAMN15323452, study PRJNA562643) | freshwater metagenome | isolation source: river surface water | place: USA:Blue River Watershed | collected 2017-08-18
CGCCTGACCACTTTAAAGTGGTCAGGCAAGCGTCCACCCCTTCACAAGTGAAGGGGAATTTAGCGTCCACAAATTTGGAATGCGCCCGATTTAATTCCCTTGCAAAAGGGAGGAAGTCCATATACGGTCAGGTCGACTCACCTTGAGCCATGCTAAGCGCTTATGCCGCCTAGCCTTGAGAGTGTGGTGCACGGGGACAGTATAAGTCTCACAAAATAAGTAAAGTTATGATATGAGGTAAAAATGGCTAATTTGACATTAGAAGAGAAAAAAAAGTTATTTGACATGTTAAACAATCCAGATAAGGTGAAAGGGAACCAGGCTGAATTTGATACTTTAGTAAAGAAACTTGGCAAGTCGAATGATGCCAAAATGTTTTTGGAGATTAGGGCGCATCTGGAAACCTTTTTCCAGAATAATAAAGGGGTGACTGCTGAAGCCTCCTGGCCTCCAGCCATCGTCATGTCAGTGATCAAGACCAAGGAAAAAGAACTTGAGCTCAATGCTTATACAACACCAACACCGAAACCAGGAGGGTGAGGGTTTTGATAAACCATGTAATGGATAAGTCATGAATAACTCAATACAGCAGCTGCTAACCGCATTTTATCACTACATTCCGTTTGTGCTGACGATTGCGGGTATTGCGTGGTTGATACACCTGATCAACCATGTAGCCTGCTATAAATTAAATCATCTGGGCATTGTACCAAGAAAGCTTAAGGGGATCAGTGGTATCGTGTTATCACCATTATTGCACGCAGACTATGGTCACCTGTTCTCAAACACCTTTTTCTTTATTGCATTGAGCTTAATCATGTGCAGCTATGGTGTGCAATATTACATTATTTGTTCGATTGCGATCACGCTGTTAAGTGGCGTGTTGATTTGGCTTTTCGCAAGAAAAGCGGTTCATATCGGTGCGTCTGGCTTAATTATGGGATACTGGGGCTGTTTGCTGTTTAATGCGTATTTTCAGCCTTCACTACTGTCTTTTGCGATTGCAGGTATCTGCCTTGTTCAATTTGGGCAGCTGTTTTACAGCCTGCTGCCTGGAGAGAAAAAAGTCTCCTGGGAAGGGCACGTATTTGGCTTTGTCAGCGGTATTGTGATCAATATGAACTACGATCCGCTTTATGTTTTTGTATCCAGGATTATGGGGTGAGAGGATCACAGGATCCTGGTGTGTAGCCACGTGAATGATTGGAGTTACGCACTTTTGCTGCACTACCCCGTCTGACCACTCCAGAGTGGTCAGACCCGCCTTGCAGACCTCATCACTCTCTGGCGTGGTCAGACTGTCACGCGCAGAGCCACAGCGCAAATATTGATTTTTCCAAACGCTCAGCATAAGCCACACCAATCTGCATCAGAATACAGATCAAATAGCAATTTTTCCTCACGCTCAGCATAAGGCACACCAACCTGCATCAGAATAATGCCACCACCGTTATATACCAATGCCCCGATCCATCCACCTTCATACATACCCCAGGACATTGCTGCCCCTTCACCTGCTTGCAACACCGCTGAAGTCAGTGTATTGAGAGCCAGCACCTGGAGATTGGATTGTGGAAGTTCCCCATCCAATAGATTTGTCAGGCTTGAATTCACGCTGGTGCGCGCTATTTCCATGGACGCGCCGCGCAGAAAAAATATCCCCGCTGATTTTAATACTCTACCTTTCTTACCAAAATCAGCCCAGGCGGAAAATCCTGATCCAATATACCCTGCCGCTCCTCCTGAAATAGTGCCTGCAAGTATATGTTTAACATCATAATCTCCTTGCATCACTGGAAAAGCAGCTCCTTCAAGCGCATTATCGAATGTCTGCAGCAGTGCTTTAATAGCTCTGCTTAAAGTTCGAATTGCCATACCTACAGTACCAATTGCCCCTGCAATTAAGGGAACCCCTATATCCAGCGCAGTATTCAATCTTGGTTTGCCTGCATTGATATCTTCAATAACCACAGGGATGCTTGCAAGCGAAGAAGTCACGAGCTCAGTCGTCCAAAGCGGAGCGTTGGCTATTGCCCCGGTTTCTGCAGCTTCAGCAAGCATCACCCCTTCAGCGGCTCCACCAAGAGCTATAGCCAATTCAGGATCAGCTGCCGCGGATGGTGGACACACCACGTTAGCTGTAATCATCGCTATAGTAGCCGCCGCAAGTCCCGCCGTAATGCCAAAATTCAGCCACTCCTTGCCAGACATATGCCCAGTAGGATCTGTTTTTTCGATAGGATTGCCATTAACAAAACCATAGTGGTTCGAGACTGCAGCCGTGTCGCGAGCAATAAATCGCTGAAGGCTGGGATCATAATCTCTGGCAATCAGATACACAAGCCCTGTGTCTGGATCCTGATATTCGCCCTGGTAGGTAAAATTATTACTTGCATCGGTTTGCAGATTGCCGGTTAATTGCTTGCCATAAGCATCATAAGACTGACTGCCCAGGAATTCTAAGCCTGGACCAGGGCTACTGCTGGTAGAGGATTTCAGACTCATAGTTGCGAGAATATTAGCGGTTTGACTGCCACTTAAATAAAATAGCGGATCCTGGGTTACTTGACCCTGACTGCCATCTGTCGTCTGATAGGCAGCAATATGCTGCTGCTGATAGTCTAAAATAAATCCTGTGAGCTTATCATCTGTCGCTATTGCGCTTATCTTATTGTAGGGGTTGTAGTAAAAGCTCTGTAGCTTCCCGTCAGACAAACGCTGAGCTCTTGACTGATCAGGATAATATCGATAAGCAATCACTTTATTATCGGCTGTGTGCACTTCAGATAACTCTCCAGCAGGATTAAACTGGTACGTTGTGCCCTTACCATTACTGGTTAAATTGCCATTTAAATCATAACTTAAATCATACGTTTTCCCCGCTTCTGTATATTGTATCAACTGATCATCTGCATTGTATTTATAGGTGGTTACCGAGTCATCTGAGGGTGTTTTTTGTAAAATATTGCCATTGCCATCATACTGATAATCCGTTGCCGTGATGGGTTGGTGTTGCAGCGTACATGTTCTAGTTTGTGTTAATTGATCTAGACCATCATATTGATAATAAGAAATATGATTCATATCATTGCTAAGCGTAAGCGTGCTATACATACTCGCCTTAACCAGATGCCCGAAACAATCAAAATCCTGGTTAAGATCTGACAGTATATTTTCTTGTGCATCCGTACGCTTGATTTCAGTGGTTCGCCCAAGCGCATCCTGGTGATAGCTTTCAACATAGTCAGGGTAGGTAATCGATTTAAGTGTCCCATACATGCCATTATCATCAGGATCCTCTTTACTGCTGTAATTATAAGTTGTGGTTCCTAGTATATTCTCCACTTGAGAAATGCGATTTTTGCTATTGTCGTAATGATAGTTTTCTTGCATACCAGTGAAGTCAACCATCTGGGTGATTCTCCCATAATCATCATATTGATAGGTTTGTGCCTTGCCATCACTGTAGCGTATGGACGCTAACCGATCAGAACGACCATAATATGTTAAAAACTCATCCAGTGATCCATTACTTATTTTGACCAATCGCCCAGCATCATCGTAGATAAAATCCGTCTGCTGCGTATTACCTGCAGTATCTTTCCAAACGGCAGATGAAATCTTTTCATCAGGATTATAGTGTTCTGTGAGCGTAGTACCATTAGGCTGGGTGGTGATCGTTGTATGCTTCTCCTGTTCCTCCTGTTCCTCCTGTTCCTCTTGATAGGTGATCATCAATCCGAGTGCATTGGTGGCTGAAACCCGCTTCCCAATGTCATTATAAGCAAATACATCTCGTTTAACCTCATACTCCAGGTCATCTCTGTACAGCGCATGTTTGACTGCTTCAAAGTCTTTATGGATTTTAGTAGTCAGTCCATTGCTGTACAGCACATGTTTGACACTGTAAAGCAAATTATTTAATAGATCATAGGTCTTTGTGATGGTTACCGTGTCCCCTCGACTACGGATGCTAAGCACTTGTTCTTCACCATCAGGGGTATAGGTGATTTTTGTGTCATTCAGCAAAGTCTTTACACCAGTCGTATTATCGACACTGTACACTTGCTTTTCTACCAGTTGCCCCATGCCATCTCTGGACATAACCATGTAGGTATAATAACCAACAGGCTTTACCTTGTTCCCAGTAAACGGATAGATATACACTTCCACAGGTTGTTTGTGCACATCGTAAATCACCTTGCGTACTAACTGGTCATTTTGGCGGGTTTCAGTACTTCTGTGCGCAAAATCATAAGCATAGCTAGTGACATTGCCATTTGTATCCGTTTGTGTTGTCTTCATCCCCAGGCCGTTATAGGTTTGTGTTGTTTCATTCTTAAACGCGTCAACCGTTTTTGTGATACGCCCAAGCTGATCATATGAGTTACCTGTCACGAGCACCCATTGCTCGGAGCCTTGCTCAGAGTCTTGCTCAGATTTTGACATGCTGTTGTCGTTGTAGCTTGCCAACACCCTCCCCATACCATCGTAGATGTCTTTGTGCTTCTGGGTTGGCTCTGTGCTGATCCGTGCGTTTTCCTTGTCTTCGCCCTGGTAGACGTGATAAATGTAGTTAGAAGGTAACTTATTAGCGGGGGTAACGCTTTGTATTAAGCGCTGATCTGAATCATAGGTGTATGAGCTTGTTTCTCCACGACTATTAATGGATTGCAGCAACTGCCCAGACGCACTGTCATAAACCTGCGTTCGCTTCCGCTTGAGCGCATCGGTTTCGGTAACCGTGCGTGTGCCATTGGGATCATCGATATAGGTATAGGTTTTTTTGCTGGATTGGATACCTTCATGACCGCTGTCTTTCGGCCACAAACTCTCGATACTCGTCAGCATGCCCTGGCTGTTATAGGCAAAATTCACGCCTTTCCACTCCTTAAGCAATCCTTTAGGTGCATTGGTTGGCGTTGCAATAATCCCCTTGACCTCCGACTCACTGAGAAATGCATCAGACCGCGCCACACAATACTTCGTATTGATAATATTTTTGCCTGCCTCGTCCAGGGTATTTTTTAAGCCACTGACTTGATATCTCTGAGTAAACGGGTCATAGCTATAGGTTTTTTGGTCAAGCAGTAAACTGTAACGAGTATCGTAGTGCGCAGTCTGATAATTCTCAAGGTGCATGTTTTTCTGATTTATGGCACAGGAAAATTGCGCACTACCCGTCAGGTTGCCCTCATCATCATATTGCATCTGCGTTTGTGATTCTGTGACATAGGTCTCGAGCTGGCGCGAATAAATTTTATTACAGATACATATGGGTTTGTTATAATTATCGTTGTTCTTATATCCATCCTTAGCCTGCGGATAGGTATAGAGCTGTTTGAAGCTTGGGTGATCCATCTTATCATCTGCAAGATAAGTATCGATCTCTACGGGTTCTGCTAAGAAATTAAACAGAGTATCCTTCTGTATAACTGGTATGTCCTGCTTATAAGCAAAGCTGAGTACCATTACATGATACTTAAACTCCTTGTCATCACTGTCCAGTAAATTATCTTTCCCGGTAGAAAGTGTATAGGTTGGATAGCCTGTATAGTTGTTATCATTTGTGTCAGTGCCATAGCGGTATTCTGTCGTACTTAACGGCAGACCGTTTTGGCTTTCATCGCTGACCGTCACTTTGGTCACGACAGACCGATGCTTTTCTTTCTTCTCCCCCTTGATTTTGTACGGGATCTTTCCATATTCAAGTTGCGTCTTTACCCCCCCGGAAGTTATGCTAAGGATTGTTTTTTGTTTTGTCTATCATTTTGTAAATAAAAAACAATAATTTTAACAAAATGACATAAATTGTACTTATAGGCTGTGGCTCTGACCATCTTTCCTCCCGCTGTCATGGTGCTGAGCACCTATGCGCTTTGAAAAACACCCCGCCTTGCAAGGCACCCCTCTTGAAAAGAGGGGAATAACGGCTGGTGGGCGGAAAATATGCAGAGTTGTTATGAATAGGGTAAAAGAGCAGGTAACGGATAAGCAAATACTATGCTAGAAGCTATGGCACGATTAAAATCACTTGGGGTTCTGTCGCTTGCGGATACCCTGTCGTAGAAATGGTGAGAACCAGCAGCAACCAGACCTGTCGCAGCTGCACCGCCAAGTAGATGTATTAGATCGTCAGAAGAGAGCTGATTCTCTATTTTATACGCAAATAAGGCTGGAGATAGATACTGTTGAAAAGCCCACCTGGCAAGTTCTGACGCTATTCCACGGAAAAATCCACAGATTTCGTGCCCATAATTTTCCTCAGGAACATATTTTTCGCATAAATAAGCTCCTCCACCATCAACAAATCCATGTACTGCACCATTTAAAAGCTTCCCCTTGAGATCATTTGACCACTCTAACTCTAACTCTAAGTCTGGGCTATGACGCAGCTGATTTGAAAGCTCCCATAAAATATGTTCCGCTACCCCACTTAATATTGACTTAATGAACTTTCCATCCGCAGCACTGGTCATTTCCAAATACTGGAATAGACTGCTGGAGATTCGACTGACTAATTCGATACTTATTGTCAAAGGCTTCTTTTCTGCTGCGGATAAATCATCAAAAATGGCATTTAAACTTGTGGTTGTAATAATAGAAAGTATCAGTGCATTAAGCATTACTTGCCGTTCTATAAGACCATTATTGTCCAGCTGATTTAAGTAAGCATTTTTGGTGTAAAACCCATATACCAAAGCGGTTGATATGGCAGGAACGATAAGATCTTTAACTGGTGATTGAATAGTTTCATAAAAATCTGAATTCTTAAGATTTATGATTTGACCACTTAATTTTGAAGATGCTCTACCACTTTGTTGATAGATAGCATCAGGCTGGTTAGCCGATAATGCTTGAGGGGGAACTGAGAACACATCCCCGTACGGAATATTGAATACATCTAAGAAATAGCTGGTAATATCATCGCCTTGATGTATGGTGACAGCATTAAAGCCGTTCTTTTCAAACGAAAAATAATCATAACGCAGTGGTGCCTGTGCGCTATCATCTATAGAAACTGGTCTCCTGATTTCATCTAAGTTAAACTTAACCGTCTGATTATTCCTCCCATATAGAGTGAAGTCACTGTATGAATTAAATATTAACCTGGACTCAAAATCTTTGTCACCATAGACTTCAGCAGTCAAGGCTTTATCCCTGAAGTCGTATTTATACGTTAAAGCTTGACGATTGAAATATGGTAACTTGATACTCTCGTACCAGTTATATGCTTGGATACTGTCTATCAAACCGTAATTTCCGTAATGGTATACATACTTATCTGCGTCTACCTTTAACGTTGTTGTTTTATCTTCAGTTGTCATTTGAATTGACTTTCCTGAAGAGAAATCAGCTGACAGCTTCTTATTGGCAATGTTATCAAAGTTAAACTTAATTCCCAATATTTGTTGTAACTGCGAAAACGTAACGGTGTCTGAGTGACCTTGGAAATACACACTTATACTTGAAGCGGCATAGTCTATTACATATGCCGAAATGGTTTTATATAAATTGCTAAGCCTAGTGCCAACTTTTGTTATGGCATTGTCTATTGCAAACTGCACAGCATTGGTGAGCTCGTCTCCTTGAGCATTTCTAATAGAATTTACCCTTTTTATTTCACATTTATTTTTTTCAGTGCTGAGATTGACATAGGAGATATCAGAAATAAATTTTTGTATTCCGAGCATGCGATCAATCAAGGAGGTTGACTTGAGTATATCGTTATATTCATCGAAATATTGAAACTCTTTTTGCAAACCAGAAGGGTAAGAAATAGAGCTGAGTTTATTAAATGGGTAATACGTAAATTTTGTTGTTTCAGGTACAGGGTTGGTGACGGATTGAATTAATTTTTCCTGATTTATCAGCACAGTAGACATCGTCTGATCATTTTTTTTAATGATGACTTTATTATCCGTGGGGAAATATTCAAGCGTTATGTTCATTAAAATCTTTTCGCTCTCTGATAAGCTTCGAATACAAATGGTTGTCAGTGAGGACTTAGCATAAGAAAATTCGATGGTTATACCGTTAAAGTTGTCTTCTACCTTTACAGGATGTTGTCCACGGTCAAATGTAAAAACTTTTTGTTCAGTAGAGTAAGTTGAGCTGATATTGTCATGCTTCTCACTGGTAACTGCATAGTATTTTGAGTTGTATTCTATGGCGGTAACTTTCTGATTTTCATAGATAAGTCTTGGAAGCATATTTAAGCTCCATCCATAAAAATTACCTTCCTGTGAAGAATCATAAGTTACCGAAAACATGCCTGTTTTGGTCGTATAAATTTCAATAGGAAAAATATCAATGCTTTCCTGATTGTGTTTTAATCTCTTGTCAGCCTTATTTTTTTGCAACTGCTCTAGTAGACATTGGGGAAGGTTATTACCAAGTTTTTTGCTATCCATAAATTCTGCATAAATCTGATCAATGTTGTCAGGAGCTATTTGCTCAGTAAACGTATATTCTTCACCATCCTCTTCCAGGGTGAATGAAACATATAAATTTTTATACGCTTTTAAGGCATTCTCCATACGTCTCTTAGTCTCAGCTTGCAGCTCTGACTCGTCCCTATAATAAAGATCTCTCCTCAGGGGCTCATAAGCCTCTGCAAAATATTGTTTTGCCATATCCTGCAATGAGGACCATGGATATTTACCCTCAGCAAACTCCTTAGGATTTATGATTGCCACCTCCTCAGTGTTATACACCCAGTTTTTATAAGGAAATTCAAGACGATTAAAGTCTGTATCCTTGTAATACAATTCTTTACGTATAGATTGGTCATTCTTTAACAAGTCTGTAATATCAGCTGGCTTCACATAAAATGTTGGTCCAGGGTAAACTGGTGGGCAAAGAGTATAGAATGCGCTCGGAGTGCTAAACATTAATCCACCATCACTCCTATAGGTACACACAAATTTTCCAGCTGTTGTTGCATAACTCTGTAAGTAACAGAACAACAATGCAGTCACAATAAGGGCTCGAAGAAATTTACTCATCTTAAACGATCTCGATTTTATGATAACGGTTATCATTATGCTTAAACACAATTAAATAGCAAGCTTCAATTATCAGGAAACTGTTTCATAGGCTATACATGTGGGATGAGAAATAACTATATCTGATGCAAATGCTGAAACCAGCAGCAACCTCAGGCAGGAAAGGCGGCGGGGCAGCCAACTGCTTAGAAGCGTGACTAAAATAAATTCACAAATAGAATTTATTTTTACTAATTGTGAATGTTTTTTACCTATAAGTGGTTATAATATACCCGAAGTAAACATAGATATGGGCGTATGTATGAGCTCTGCAGTGTACAATCTGAATTACTATCTGTTAAAGCTGTTTCACACAATATATGAAACAAAAAGTATTTCATCTTCAGCTGAGAAATTTTTTGTAACTCAGTCAACGGTAAGTAATGGCTTGAACAGGTTAAGGGCTATTTTTAACGACCAGTTATTTTATCGCAAAGATAATATGATGATGCCAACAAGTCGCTCAACTGGTCTGTTTCCAATTGTGGTTCAGGCCATGGCGCAATTTGAGCGCTTATCTTTTTACGAGCAGCCTTTTGATCCTAAAATAGTAGCAAGTCATTTTCGCATAGGTATTTCTCCCATTTTGCAGGTGCTTATTTATCCTGAACTCTTGATGCGTATGAAAAAATATAAAGTCACTCTGGATGTTGATGTACTAAGGGTTCCAAAGAACCCTATGGCTGTTGATTGGTAAGCGTATGATTTTATACTTACGCAGAAGGATTTTGTTCATGGTTACGAAAGAGTCTTGATGTGTGAAGATGAGTTTCTTGTGCTGATGAACAAACATCATCCTCTTGCAAATAAAGGTGTACTTGATATTAAGGACTATGCAAAGGCAACTCATGTAGCTACTCATTATTCTTCCCAAAACGATTCGGATCCATTAACGGCACTTCTTAATAAGTACCAGATTAGTCGGAACATATTAGCAACCACAGATCATTTGGGAACCATATATCAGTTAGTTCTGGATCATAACTGCGTGCTAACGTCAACGAGTAGCTTATACCAGATGTATAAGAAGCTTTTTTTTATGAATTTAGCCGCATTAAGGCTGAATGTTGAGCCAAACAAAATACCATACTATCTCTATTATTCGGATAAGGTCATGATTGAGCCATCCCATGTATGGTTTAAGAATGAAGTGTTGTCCTTAGTGAAAGAGAAGCTTTGCCTAAAAACATAAAGCCCTTAACCGTTCTCCAAACGCTTATTACGCGAAAGGTTTCCTCAGACCGATTGGTCGATAATCAGTCTGTAGCAAAAAGGGGAGGGCAGTTGCCCCAGTTAATTTTTCAAGTAGTTCTTACGATGCTTCATTTAAGACGGTTTGTCTGTGGGTCATGTTTTGTATGTGTTGCTAATTGACTTTTACTTTACCCCTACTTATTCTGGTTGGGAGAAAAATGACTGTCTGGTCATTTCGTGCTCCGTTTCGCGCAGGATGACAGTGGGCTGAAAGTCTGTTTAAGCCTGGAATTCTGAAAGTTAATTGAACATGTGAAGTTATTGTGTTGACGAGTTTAATCTGCCATACAACTTGGTTAAGGAGAGGAAAGTGACAATGCGTCTAAAAAAAATCATCAGTGGACTGATTTTGGTATTGGTCGTGATCGCTTTAGCGCTGGTGTGGCGCTTTTCACGGGAAGATGCGACGGCTTTATCAGGGTATATTGAGGCAAATTTGAGTTATATATCCCCAAGTGTATCAGGCAAATTGGTCACCCTGGCAGTTCATAAAGGGGAATATGTTAAAAAAGGGCAAGTGTTGTTTACGTTAGAAACCACACCATATCAGCTGAAATTTGAAGCTGATCAACAGTTGACGCTTGCCGATAAATACAATTACGAGGATCTGTTGACGGGCAAGCAACAGCCTTATATTAACCAGGCTGAAGCAGAGATTGCTAAGGCAAAAGCAGATTTAAACTACGCTCAACTAAGCTACCAGCGTGCAGCATCTTTACTTAAAACAGGGGATATTTCTCAGCAGGAGTACGATCTGGATCTGTCTCAATATGATCAGGCTCAGGCGCAGTTAGCAACGCTGAACGCGCAATTGGAGACCTATAAGATTAGTGCACGGGATAAACTGATCCAAAGCGCGGATGCCAGGTTTCACTCCAGTGAGAAAAATCAGGAATTATCGCAATGGAATCTGTCCGAGACACAGGTTTCCTCACCAGAGGCGGCGATGGTGTTTGATACCTATTATTGGGTGGGAGAACAAGTACAAAGTTTCAGACCAGTGGTATCTTTGCTGGTACCACATCAAATCAAGCTTATTTTCTATGTGACAGAAACGCAATTACATGAGATTGGCATTGGGCAAAAAATCTATTTTACGGTGGATGGTTCGGCGGAAAAGACAACGGCGACGATATGCTACATTTCGCCAGAAGCTGAATATACCCCACCTGTGATCTATAGCCAATCAACTCGTACGGATTTAAGCTACCGAGTGGAAGCAGCGGTTGAACCAGGTCTGGATAATGGACAAAAAGTGTGGCACCCAGGACAACCTGTGAGCGTCTATCTTCAGGGAGTGCGGTAATGACCTTTGTCATTGATGTGAAGAATATCAGTAAAAGTTTTTATGGCAAAAAGGTTGTGAATAATGTTGCGCTTCAAGTGGAAAAAGGCGATATCTACGGCTTTTTAGGACCTAATGGTTCTGGTAAAACGACGACGATTCGGATGATTTGTGGACTTTTGACGGCTGACAGCGGAGAAGGGACCTGTCTTGGGTATGACATCAGAACTGAGGGCTTTTTCATCAAGCAGAAAGTTGGTTACATGACACAAAAATTTAGCCTCTATAGCGATCTGACGATAGAGGAGAACCTTCATTTTTTTGCCAGGCTTTTTAATGTTGCAAATCGCAAAGAGAAAGTACAAAAAATCATTGATCAACTGGAAATTGGTCAGGCGCGCAAAAGCCAGCTTGCAGGAACCTTATCCGGTGGCTGGAAACAAAGACTTGCCCTGGGCGTTGCGACAATTCATGAACCAGAGTTGCTATTGCTGGATGAGCCAACGGCTGGTGTTGATCCAAAAGCCAGACGTGATTTTTGGGACGAAATTTTCCGTTTGGCGCAGCAAGGGATCACGACATTAGTGAGCACACACTATATGGATGAAGCCGAACGCTGTAATAAGCTTGCTTATGTTGCTTACGGCAACTTATTAGTCAATGGCACTTGTGCTGAGGTCATCGATTCGGTTGGGCTTAGAACGTGGGTGGTGCGCGGGGAGAACTTATCCTTATTGCAAAAGGCACTGCAGGAAAATGATAAAATTGCTCAAGTCTCGGCATTTGGTCTGGACTTGCACGTGAGCGCGTCAAAAAGTATTGATATAACGGACATCATTAAGAGTAACAGCAGATATAACTGGCAAGAGATCAAGCCCTCGCTTGAAGATGTTTTTATTCATTTAATGCAACAACATCAGGATAACTTTTCATGAAGCAGCCACGTATTTTTAGCCTGCAGCGCTACGTTGCAATAGTGACAAAGGAATTTACTCATATGGTCCGCGACAGGATCACTTTTGCGATGGTTGTGGGTATTCCGATAATTCAATTGATCTTATTTGGCTATGCCATTAACAGCAATCCGCGGCATCTGCCGACGGTTTTGAACAATTATGACAATACGCCAGAGGTAAGAGCATTAGTCTCAGCCTTGCAGAACAGTCAATATTTTGATATTACCCATGTCAATCTTTCTGAAAAAACGGCACAGACCCTGATGCAAAAGGCTGAGACTCAGTTTATTATTGAAATCCCGGCAGGATTCACCCAAAAGATGTTACGGGGTGACAAGCCGAGCATATTGCTCGTTGCTGACGGGAGTGATCCTTCTGCCTCTGGCAATGCCATTAATGCCATCAACGAGCTGACAAATAGAGTGTTTCAGCGTGATTTCATGAAAAATGGACTGACCTATCTGCAAGCAGAAAAACCAGCCTTTAATGTAGTGGTGCATAATAAATATAACCCCGAACAAATTACTCAGTACAATATAGTGCCAGGGCTCGCAGGCGTAATTCTGACCATGATTTTGGTGATGGTGACCGGGCTTGCTGTCACGCGTGAGCGTGAGGTGGGGACAATGGAGTCGCTTTTAGCAACACCCGTGAGACCGCTTGAAGTGATTCTTGGTAAGATCACGCCTTATATTCTTGTGGGTTATGTGCAATTGCTGTTGATTTTAGTTTCTGCGATTATGCTTTTTAATGTGCCATTTTATGGCAATGTCATGCTGCTTGTTCTGGCGACATTCCCATTTATTGTGGCCAATCTTCTGGTAGGGATTACTTTTTCAACCCTGGCGAAAACGCAGCTACAAGCGATGCAGATGGCTATTTTTTTCTTTTTGCCCTCAATATTGCTTTCGGGTTTCATGTTTCCATTTTATGGCATGCCAGTATGGGCTCAATATGTTGGAAAAATCCTGCCATTGACACACTATTTACGCACGATTAGGGGGATTGTACTCAAAGGGAATGATTTTGGAGTTGTATTTTCCAGTGTCTGGCCTGTGCTGATTTTTATTCTAATCGTTGGTGTCATCTGTATCAAACGCTACAGGCAGACTTTATAGTCCAGGGAAAATAAAAAACAGAAGACCTGCTCCCAGGTTCATTTGAGCTTATTTTCACATCTTTCACCAGGTTCTTTTGACTGCTCACAAATTTGGCATGCCGCCCCTTTGACCTCATTTTCTTTTTCTGCTTAGACATTCTGTCTGGCTTTATGACTGTAGTATTGAAGCCACTGCTTTTTATCCGCTATAGTTCGCTGGTAAATTCAATTAAATAAAACCAGTGAGGGACATAAATGCTAGGTACACCACTTCCGATAGAAAATAAAATCAACAGTATCGTTGATTTATTAGCTCTGATTAAAAGTCACAAAATAAAAGAAACAAACGCATTAATAAAGGATCTGCATGATTTATATGTTGATCTTGAAAATAATATAAATACCCTTACAGATGGTCAGGAAGTCTATGTTGAGCTGCTAAGCAAACTCAACGATATCAAGGATCAGTTAATAGAAAATCATGTACAAAACCATATGCGTTTGGCACTGGAGCTTTTAGAAACGATGGCGCGTAACGAAGATTTAAAGAGTCTGGAAACGTTAATGCCAGACTTAAATGAAATTCTTTCAAGCATTACAGAGCAGGCAGACATGCTATCCTCGAAATCTAAAGATAAACAAACCAAGTATTTTGAGTTTGTAACCCAGTTAGAAAAAGAGAGTGATCAGTTAATAGAAAATCATTTATCAAGCAGCGTGAATCTGGCATTGGATCTTTTAGACGTGATGGAGAATAACAACGATTTAGAGAGCCTGGAAGCGTTAATGCCAGAATTAAATAAGCGGCTTACGGGCATTGAAAAGCAGGCAAACATGTTATCGAATCTATTAAAAGATGATAAATCCAGGTATTTAAAATTGCGGGTTGACCTGGAAAAAGTCAAGGATCAGCTAATAAAAGACCATGTATCAAAAGGTATTAAGCACCTGGGTGATCGTTTAGAAGACACCGATACGAGGACGCCTGAGTCGAGCATGGAGGAATCTATGACCCTGATTAAGCGCTTAGAAAATCTGGCAAAACTGGCAGATTAGTGCAAGTACCAGTTCGGATAAATTAGAGAATTTAAAAAGCTCTTTTGCTAAACGCCATCAGTCACCTCATGGTGACAAAAGTGCTCCAACACAGCCTCAGAGCTTATTACGCAATTTACAGTTACAGTTACAGTTACAGGAAAAACCTGCAGCAGAATCGACGCAATTTCGTGAACCAAATGTCTAAGGAAAATCAATGAAGCACAACCATTTAGCCCTAAGTAAAGGTGCATTATTACGTATCATCACTGCTGCCGTATTAAGTATATTCCTGGGTAACGGCTATTCTACTGACCTGAAATACACCAATAATTGTCCGTGGCCAGTCAAGTTTGCCCTGTTTTACTGTGGTGAGGATGGCTGCGGAAGCAAATGTGCAAAAGGTATTGCCTATGGAGTTAAGCATTTGGATACCAAACAAATGAAAACGCTGTCTCCACAAGAAGAAGGTGATGACGACGATATTATCGGTAGAGGTGAGTATTATTGCCTTGAGGATAACAATGGTGAATCCATGCAGATACATGACTATTCCTCTACCGATAAAGGCTTTAATGAATCCGATGCGATTGGCTTTGAAGAAAAGGATCACGTTTATGCCTGTGGAGAAGGGGACAGGCTGGCGAAGATGAGTGTTAAGTTTCTTGCCATCGGGCTTGGGCAATTTAACACGCTTAATAGCGGGGCTATTGAGAATAGTTATCCAGAGGGGCAGATTGTAAAAGTCGGCGGCGAGGCGCTGCAGGATTTTGCACTGGATTTTCCAAAGCTTGGCGAGCATTGCCAATTTTATCAAAGCAGCATTAAAAACGGCAAATCAGGATTTTCATGCGATGGACCAGTGGATGTTCATATTTTCAGGAACATAAAAATAAAGCCAGACAAAGGCAAGCCTTTAAGTGTTGCCTATGTTTTACTCTGTTCGAATGGGACTGGCAGCAGTCAGCCGTGCCCATGGCTTAACTCCACCAGTAGTCCCTCGAGAATTAATGCTTTTAATATTTTTGGCTAGCTGAGACAGAGGCTCATTGGGGGCTGGTAGTAAACGTCTAATTGATAATAGTCTTAAGCTGATGGTGCGATACTATTCACAAAGATAAATGGTATACGCGTTTGATATTGTTATTTCTGATACAGGTTACTTTTAGTTTGTATTGATTCGATCGTATGTTTATTATGCGCACAGTTCCTGGGTAGTCACCCAGGAACGCATTGCATGTCTGTGCTTCATAACTTTTTTCCCCATAGATTTTATGAAGCATAGTCTGTAACTAACTGAACATAACTTCAGTAGCTAAACATTTACAACAGTACGTTTAACATTCTTCTTTTAATTTTAGGAGTGCAGCAAATGTCAGCAACATTAACACCTACTGCAAGACCGATTGATACGAGCTGTTTTCAAATGATAGATAAACTGCCGATGGTGATCAAAGATCAATTTGGTCAGATTATATTTTGTAATGACTTAGCTATACATGAAATACTCAATAATGATCCCAGGTGTGATGAAGTGATGCAAAAACTGGCAGTATCTGCAACAGATCTGCAATACCACGAAACGGTATTGTCTTACGTGCGAAGCAGCTATGACAAAACGCTCAGAACGGATATGGTGGTCAAACTCACAAAAGCTCCCTTAATCAACAAAGTCAGGCTTAAAATTTTTGATGAAGATATTAATTTAGTCGTGACTAAAAGAATGTTGCTGGGCAGGGAAAATCAGATTGTCAGCACTTTCTACAGATTATCGAAACTTCCTCTTACCATGGAAAACAATAAGATTCTTATTAGTGATTATTTTTACCCCGTAGCAGTACCTAAAATACAATACATGTGTTTGGTGTATAAAGCGCTGGGATTGACTAATGCGCAAGTAGCAAAGCGGGTTTATCGCACTGAGTCGCACATGCGCACGATCACGCAGGAGCTTTTTAAGTTATTTGACGTGCATGATTATTTTACTTTAACAAGGTATGCACAGTTAAGTGGATGGATCGATAATAAAATTATTAAGGAGATTTTTTAGCCTTTCGTCGCTGAGGAATCTCCAGCTTGATAACGTCTTAGGTGTAGGGTGGATAAGCCAAAGGCGCATCCACCAATACTCAACTTTTACTTTAAACACCCCGTCTGCTTCGCATCCACCCCTTCGCTAACGAAGGGGAATCAAATGATGTGCTTTCGCAAAATTCCCCTTCACTTGTGAAGGGGTGCCGAGCCTGCCTGACCACTCCAGAGTGGTCAGACCTGTGAGGCGGGGTAGTTGTTGCTTAACTTAGTGCCATTAATCTTATACCCTAAGGTAAATTTTAAAAATCTCGTTCCCTTAAGTATAAACAGACGGATTGTCGGTAATCATCACTGCCCATAGAAACTCTGAATCAATTTATTTAATCTTTAAGACATGAATTAAATTTCAGGTTTTTGTTATGTCAGACGATGAAAAAAATTATCTGGATACCGTAACCCACATCATAAAGATACTTGCTCACGATCTTTATCCACTTTTAACAACCATTAGTGCATTGGTTGGTTTTTTTCTGATTTTTTCAGGATTTGTGCGATTGAGCAAGCATGGTAAACCACAAACGATGATGCGTCATTACTCACCCATAGCGACGATATTTTATTTTATCTCAGGGGTCATGCTGATTTCGATCATTCCGACGTTTCAGATGCTGGAGTCCACTATATTTCAAAATGATTTAGCGCAAAATCCAATCCTTGCCTATATCAACAATCATGGGTCAAGCCATGATTTACAAACAGGTATAGCATTAGGGGATTTAATGTACTCGTTTGCGATTATCATTGGCTTGATTTCCTTAATTCGTGGACTTGTGTTACTCGTAAAACTCGGCGAGGGGCAAGATGGTCATTTAAACCGAAGCATTATCCACATCGTAGCTGGTATTGTGGGCTTAAACGCCCAGTGGATACTAGGCTATTTTGGGTGGCTATGACAGAACAAACAGCAAAGAGCCGTTTGAACTGGTGTGGAATTGTGGTTAGTTGGAAATAATAATTCGTGTCTTGGAGATATTTATGTATACGATAGAAAATGTACAATCTCTGGAATTTATAAGGCCAGGTAGTAAACGCTTGTCTCAATGTATTTCAGATTCGGTAGCGCTTTATAGTAAGTATCTGGTCCAAAGTGGAGAATTTCAGGCTATTGAAAAAGCCAGGCTTGCAGCCTCGAATGAGTTCAATAATTTGCTTAATTATTGCATCTTAAGAGATGAATTATACTTTTATGAACTTTATTCAAATCAAAGGGGTGTCGGCTACCTTTGGTTTATGTATGCTGCGGATGAAAAATTAGAAAAAGAGCAGCAACAGGCTTTTTTGGCTTATATCTATATCAACAAAGCACACCGAAGACACGCTTATGCTAAACAGGCATTACGCCTTTATGAGAATACTGCCATGGCAATGGGCGCGAGCAACAGCAGGCTTTTTGTCTTTAAGCATAACCTTCCCGCTATCGGATTGTATCAAAGTCAGGGTTATCAAATAAAAAATCACGTGGGTTTTTATGAAGCAGAGCAGGAAAATCGTCACAGTAAACTGGAAATGATCAAGCAGCTGAGATAACAGGCAGTGCGACAGACATTTGGTCTGTTGTGGTCGCCATAAGGCAGAGCATAAGGTTTATAAGGTTATTATTAATCACATGCTAAGTAAGTATATAAAACACGTGCTTAGCACGTTTATGTAAGTTAAATCAAAAATTAAAATAGGAGAATAATTATGGCTGGGAGCCTTATAGTTTAACTGTGTAAATTTTTCATAGCTCTAAATCCTACCGTCAAATTTTACCATAAAATGAGCCATGGCTTCACTCCAATTTTTGATAGGCATAGTCCATTTTTTACTAATATACTC
>JACCDZ011466107.1_pt1 | contig 18584 bp, 20 predicted proteins | sample 7449551 | NCBI WGS metagenome assembly JACCDZ01 (sample SAMN15323452, study PRJNA562643) | freshwater metagenome | isolation source: river surface water | place: USA:Blue River Watershed | collected 2017-08-18
AAAACTGAATAAATTATAGCGGGGCACCTACAATCAAAGGCTGACAAAGTGCGGCTGTAGCTCAGTGGATAGAGTATTGGCCTCCGAAGCCAAGGGTCGTGGGTTCGATCCCCGCCAGCCGCACCAAACTTACATGCGCCATCCTGCGGGGTGGCGTTTTTGTTTGTAGCAAAGCCTTGTCGGGCATGGGCTTGCTGGATTTTTAAGTTCGTGAAGCTTCGCAATGCTGCGCCGACAGTCGGGGGTTCAACAGGGTTTGAAGAGGGTTTCGTACACAAGGCTGGCAAAACGAAACCCTGCAAATTACCCCGAAGCCTAACGAGCCGAAGCCTTAAGCAGTGTCCTCGCGCGCATGCGCCCGCGCGTATCGTTCGCCTGCTGGTTAAAGGCCAGCAGAGGCTAGAAGCTCTGAGGGTTTTAAATCAAGCGCCGCTGAAATTCGGCAAATGTTCATAAGAGTCGGGTTGTGTTCACCGCGCTCAATGCCGCCCATGTAACTACGGTCAAGTTCTGCTTCTGCAGCAAGCGCCTCTTGAGATAAGTTTGATGTTTTCCTAGCACCTCGAATAGCCTTCCCCAAGGACACGAGTTCCTTGTTTCCAGAAAATTTAGGGGAGGGCTTAGCCATGCCCAATCGTCTATGTTTGATGCCTTTAGAACCACGGGATAAGATACCCAAATGGAGGCTGGTAAATGGCAACAAGAGTAGATGGGCAGATAACAGGATTAGCTGGCGAATTCTTTGTAGCGGCTGAGCTCTTGAAGCGCGGTTTACAAGCATCACTGACTTTTGGAAATGCAAAGTCGATTGATTTATTTGCGTTTAATCCTAGAACCTCGAAAACATTTACGGTGCAAGTAAAAGCGCTTCGAAAGTCAAACTACTTCGTTATTGACCACGCAAAGGTTAAGCGTGAACACACATACGTATTCGTGCTGTTGAACGAACCAAACAAGCCCGTCAATTACTTTGTAGTTCCGGGAGAAATACTTGTGGATGAACCTGAAAGGTTTGGGCGTTATTTTCGCGGTGAAAAATTTCCTGGAGTGAATCCAGGAACTTTGAAAGGGGAAGGGTTCGAGGGTGCGTGGAATGTGTTCGAGTAAACCCAACCAGAAAGCCATGCAATCAAAAACAAGCGAAACTTTTTAAGCATGAACATGCGTTGGAAGTCACAACAGAACGGCTACGAGGACGTCTCGTTAGAGGTTCAGGACATTGTCCGCCGTGAAAAAGAATTTGGCATGGTCGGGTGGATTGTTGTGCTGGTACTCATTCCTCTGCACTTCGTTGGAGCTGCAATTACGGTGTTTGTTGCGCAATGGTTGTTTGCATCAGCGAGCCAAGTGACAGTTGCCACCCTAGCTGCTGTGGCATACGGTGTGAGCGTACTTAGTCTTGGGATAGAAAAGTTATATCGGAAGATGCGTCGTATGGAAATGCAATCGATCACATTACATGACGAAATATTGCAAGTTACCCTCACGTGAGTTAGACGTTTAATTTTGTAAACAATCAGCGCTGGCCATCGCGGCAGGGCGACGTAGTTCGTCAACGTAATCAGCCCACCACTGGTACATCTTTTCGCGTTCAGCCAAGTAGAGGGCACGGTTGTAAATTGAGCGGATGTCGCCTTTGGTATGTGCCAAGGCAGCCTCGATAACGTCAGCAGGGTGCCCGTTTTCGTTGAGCAATGTGGATGCCGTGGTTCTAAAACCGTGAACAGTCATGCGACCACGAAAACCCAAACGTCCAAGCGCATAGAGCATGGTGTTGCCGCTGATAGGTTTGCTGCGGTAGCTGATGCTTTTGAAAATGAAGTCGGAATGTCCCGTTAACGGCTGTAACGCACGCAAAAGCCCAAGCGCTTGCCGAGACAACGGAACCAAGTGCGGCTCCTTCATCTTCATGATCTCCGCAGGGATACGCCAAAGGCGGGCATTCCAATCGATCTGACTCCACTGAGCTAGCAGGATGGACTGCGTACGTTGAAACGTCAGCATGGTGAACTCAAGTGCAGCGCGTGTGACGTACTCACCTTGATAGCTATCCATCGCAAGCAAGAGCTCACGGAAATCTTCGGGGGTCGTGACTGCTACCAAGTTGACTTGGCGGTGAGGCACAAGCGCCCCACGAAGTGCTGATGCTGGGTCATTAACCGCGCGCCCCGTTGAGATTGCAAACCGAAAAATCGAACCTGCTTGTTCGAGCAGGGTGTGTGCCAAGTCTGTTTTGCCGCTGGCCTCAATAGGGCGGAGCAGCGAAAGCAAAAGCGGTGCTGTGATTTTTGTGATGGGTGACTTACCCAAGGCTGGCAGCAAATGGCGAGCCAACATGGTTCGAATTTTGTGGCGATAAGTCTCAGACCAAAGCGCGCCACGAACCTTAATCCAATCGTTCGTCAGGTGCTCAAAGGTGTCAACGTGTGCCGCTTTAATTTCTGCCTTGCGCTTTACCTTGTCCTCTTGGGGGTCGATGCCGTGAACGAGCAGGGTTCGTGCTTTTTCGGTTTCTGCGCGAGCTTCTTTGAGCGTGATGTGCGGGTAGGGGCCAATCGTGAAGGTACGTTCTTTTTTCGTGATTGGGTGGGGGTACTTGATGGCGAAGGTTTTTCGACCTCCGGGATGGACCAGAAGGTGAAGCCCTGTGAGCGTTGCCGTAGTTGTCCATGATCGTGACAGGCGTCGAAACTAACCCAACACGAACTTCGGTGTGTTTCGCAAAGTAGCGACGCTTGCCGAGGATGATGTACTTTTGACCATCCTTGTCTTCAAACATGCCTGAGGTCAGGGTTGTGTCACCAGCCCAAGCCCCCGCACCGCGCGGATCGGTCACCAGGTCTTCACGGCTTGCATTCTTGCCAGAGTGCGCAACCATGCATACAGAGCAACCCATCTTTTCGTAAAACTCAGCTTTCAGCAGTGCGAGGACAGTTGCCACCTCAGCGTTGCTGTTCTCATCCTCCAAATGGAAAGATGCCGAAGTCGTGTCGAAGATCAGCCATGGACGCAGCATCACACCATCTTCTGTGTAGGCGGTATGACGCGAAACCATGTCTTTGAGGGACAAGAGTTGTTCACCACGAACACGTTGGGCAGCCAACAATTTGATTGATGCATCGATATCTTCGAGAGGAATGTCAAAGTTGCGGTGCAAGGCAATGATGTTGCGTTTGAATTGATCGGTGTCCTCGGTGATGTAAATGACCTTGCGGCCTTTTACGGGTGGACGAAGTGAACAATTCGGCAATTCGAGTCCCGCAACCGCTGCACACAATGCAACCATGGCGGTTGACTTGCCCATGCCCGGCTTACCAACAAAAACCATGAGAGAACGAGCCAAGAAGCCGTCAATCAAATAGTCCACTGGTTCGAGTTGCAAATTCGTCAGCGGAATTTCTTGCCATTGAATGTTTGAGGACTTGATCGAGTGCTGGTTCCAGTTCGGATCATGTTCGTTTGCGAGCATAAAGATGGTCTTGTAAGACAAAGCGCCAGGGCTTTCCAAGTCCTTCTCCCACTTGCGGTTAAACACTTCTTCCGTGTGCTCGGGGTCAGAGCTAGACATGCTCCAGTCTTTCGCAATGGCATAAGCACGGTCTGAATCAGACATGCGTTTCATGGCTTGCAGCACCATGTACCAGTTCTCATAGTTGTCTGCGGGCACAACTTTGAGCGCACGTTCCAAGTCGTCATAAACCTCAGGGCTGACCACGACTGAGCCGGAGTTCAATGCGTGCGTGTAGCTGTTGCTATGAGAAGCTTCGCCAGCAGGGATATATTGGGCAACAAACTCCGAGAGGTCGGTCAGAGGGGTATCACGAATGACGTTTTCAGTAAATGTGAAAAAGCGACCGTAGGAATAGACCTCAATGCCAGCAGCATGGTTGGCGCGGTTGACGATGCGCTTGCCGTAGCCAATTGCATGAACACCGTCGCCGCTAGGCGAGTACTCGACATACCCATGAACAGCCAACATTAAATCCATCAGCTTTTTGGCTAAGAGGTTGTCAAGGTCAATGCCTTGCCAAAAGTTACCACTGTCATCAGGGCCCAAGGCGAACCCAAGCTCAAAGCCAATAGCTTTGCCTAACTGTTGGTGCTGATTCAAGAGTTCTTGTGCTTGCTCATGAGTGACGAGTTGAGCGCGGTCTTCGTCGGTGTCAGTCGTGCCGCGCGGTGAGAGGCTAGCTGCGTAGAAAGGGACTTTGCCATTGCGCAGCAACCAGCGCTTGGCTTCTTTCATTGTTTGCAGTGTTGACGTGTTCATCATGCACCGCCTTTCTTTGAAAACGACTCAATCAAGGAGTCAATTTCGCTGGCGCGGTACCTAACGAGGCGACGACTGAAACGAACTGGGGTGAGCAACTTCAACGTCACAAATTTGTGGAGAGTTGTAGTGCCAACGCCTAAGCGATGCTGGGCCTCTTTTGAGACGACCAAACGATCGCTTGACTTTTGCAAGCAGGGATTGTGTTGGACCGATTGGTCCTGGAATGTCGAAGACATTGTCTAACTCCAATAGGGCGAGACAAGTCTTAACGTGGGGTTGCGAACAGGTGCCAATTGTCCCGCGTCAAGACTCGAACTCATGATTCGATAAGTCATTGATGCGGGCTCTCCAAGGTGCAACTACCTTGGTCTCGTCAGAAGCCCTTTTTGAGGGGATTGCTCAGCGGTCAGCCTGCTGTTGGAAAGATTATGCAGAAAACGAACTGGTTAAGCAAGCCCTTCAATCGATTTTCAAATTAAGATGATTTATAGGGGTGTTTTTAAATGACCAAAGCAAAAGTACAAACTAATTTAACAAGAATTCCTTCTGAGGTGAAATTTTTCTCGGGCTTTACCGAGATTGAAATCAGTCGAGATGAAATTTTCAAATTCGGCATCATGAAAGAGGAGATACCTCCGACACATGTTCAGGAAAATGATTTTGACTATTTGATGTCGAGGATCCCAGCATATGAGGCCCTATTTGCAGATTTTCTTGATATCACATCTACCCAGTTAATAAACAAAAGTACCGATGATCGAAAAATGAAAGACCTGTCAGAGGTCGTGGGCATAGCTTTAGGCTTGAAGGCTAGCTCAGAAATTTTCAACATAGATCAACGGTTGATTGAAAAAATCCCGCCCCCTGACAAGAAAGTTAAATACTTAGATTACAAATTTGTTCGAGACGGAAAACTCTATGAGTTGGAGACAAAGGGGACTACTAGCTCCTCATTAACCAGTTTCGTTACGGACATCACAAAGAAAAAATCGGTTCCAAAACCTGGCGTGTACTTTAAATTTGGAACTATCGCCCAATTGAACAAACCAAACAGCTCACGTCCAACAGTACTGCACTTGTGCGATGACCCTCCAGAAGATGTCATCGCTAGCGTTGAGCGAGGAGGGCAGTCTGCAACGCATTACCTGCGCCCATTGAGTTTTGTTCTAGATAACAAGGACTACAACAAGCTTTACAAGTACTTAACTGAAGGACAAAGCGAGAACAAAAATAAGAAATTTAAGTTCACTACTGATTTATTTTTTGGACGCTATTTTTTTGATGGAGAGTGGTACCTAGGCAATTACTTTGATAGAAGACTTATTGGGGAAGCTGTGGCACCTCATGTGCATGAAGGACAAACCTTAAATGGACTTTTCACTTCGCTAACTAGAACGCAAGGACAGCATAAGACCTTTGTCGGAATCAATGAAGCGGTCCTCAAGTGCCTATTTGCGAAGAATTTTGATAAATTGAATAAATTCCAGTTCACTAGGCTCATTGAGAGTGGCAAAGATGTGAGCACTCACAGGGATACAGACGGTGTAATCATCGTCACATCTTTGTCGTGCAAGGATTTGCAGATAGAAGAGTTTTTTACGGAAAAAGAAGTTAAAAAACGGTTGAATTTTTTAAATAACTTTCAGCGACAAATGCCAGCAGAGTGCGGTGCATCATGTCGAAGTCGAGAATTGTTGGGCAAGGCGTGCGAAATAAAGACCTATAGAGGTGCATGCCATTTCCATAGGTGAACACATGGAAACCCAGCACAAGGGTTCTCTCAGGGTTTATGATTTGAAGTCCATGCTCTGGCGCTAAAAGGCGAACAATGACGAATAAGTCTTGGCGCCCCGCCAGCCGCACCAAGTCTGTCAATTGGCAGATTGTTTGAGTTCCAACGCTCGCTCGTAGAGGGTATTTTTGGCTGCTCCACTGATCTCAGCGGCCACTTTGACCGCTGTCTTGAGCGGCAGTTCATGCATCAGAATTTTCAACAAACGGTCATGGTCAGCACCTTCGGCGTGATCTAAGACCTGTGCGTGAATAACCAAAGCAAATTCACCGCGTGTGCGCTGTGCATTGCCCCCAAACCAGGCGGTTAAGTCCTTCGCGGCGAGGGTCGCAATTTCTTCAAACTGTTTGGTCAACTCTCGGCCCACGGTGACAGGGCGCTCACCCAATACGCTCAGAGCGTTAGCCAGTGCCTCAATGCGGTGGGGTGCTTCTAGCAGGACTTGGCTGCGTGGTTCAAGCGCTAACACCTCAACCGCATGGCTACGTTCCATGGCCTTCGACGGCAAAAAGCCAATAAATACAAATCCCGTTGCATCGTGTGTGGGCGAGCCACAGGCGCTCAGCAGCGTCGTCACACTGCTGGCACCTGGTAGCGGAATCACGCGCAATCCAGCACTTTGCACCTGCCAAGCCAAACGTGCGCCAGGATCGCTTACGGCGGGGGTGCCCGCGTCACTCACATAGGCCACACGCTGGCCTGCTTGTAGGCGACGAATCACCTCTTCAGTGGCTTCGGCCTCATTGTGTTGATGTAGTGCAAGCCAATGGGCCGATGACTTGTCAATGCCATATGCGCGCAACAAAGTTTGTGAGTGTCGCGTGTCCTCACATGCCAAAGTGTCGCAAAGACTCAGCACATGCAAAGCACGTAGGCTGATGTCGGCCAAATTACCAATCGGTGTGGCCACCACATACAGCGCACCGGCTGGGTTGTTTTGGGCCGCGGCAGCAGCATGCGCCGCAGGCAAAGCAGAGTCGAAGTTGGCGTTCATCAAGGAGTGACTGTGAACAAGCCCGAAAGTCAAATGCAGGTGCAAGCGCACCCACAAGAAACCACCAAGCAAAAAGGAGATGCGGCAGAAGACCGCGCGTTACAACATTTACAAGCCCATGGCTTAAAACTATTGCAGCGCAATTATCGGACGCCTGGTCGGGGTGGTGGAGAAATAGATTTAGTCATGCGTGACCTCGATGGCACGCTGGTCTTTGTAGAGGTTCGCCAACGCGGCAATGTCAAGCATGGTGGGGCATTGGCCAGCATCACCACGGGCAAACAACGGCGCATTGTGTTTGCAGCACGCCATTACCTGTTGAAACTGCGCACCACACCCCCATGTCGGTTTGATGTGGTCGCCGTTGACGGCGACCAATTGCAGTGGTTCAAAGCCGCATTTGACGCCCAGTGACGGGCAGGCGAGCGTAAAACACAAAAGGTATCATTCAGCCATGCTTGAGCAACGAATCGAACAACACTTTATAGACTCTGCTGACTTGAAATACCAAGCAGCGCAAGTCTTGTCTAAACCCATTGCAGCCGCTGTGTCTGCCGTGCTAGCCAGTGTCACCAGTGGTGGCAAAGTGTTGGCATGTGGCAATGGTGGCTCAGCCGCAGATGCGCAGCACTTTGCAGCCGAATTTGTGGGGCGTTTTGAACGTGAGCGTCCTGAGTTGGGTGCGATTGCGTTAACCACGGACAGCTCCATCATCACGGCCATTGCCAATGACTACAGCTACGAACAAATTTTTGCCAAGCAAGTGCGAGCCCTTGGTCAGTCGGGTGACGTGTTGTTGGCCATCACCACCAGCGGTAGCTCACCCAATGTGTTGGCTGCCATTCAAGCTGCGCATGAGCGCGATATGACGGTGGTCGCGCTCACAGGAAAAGGCGGCGGCAAGATGAGCCAAGCCTTGCGCGAAACCGATGTGCACATTTGTGTGCCGCATGACCGCACCGCACGCATTCAAGAAGTTCATTTACTCGCCATTCATTGCATTTGTGATGGCGTAGATGCGCAACTACTAGGTGATACAGAGGGTAAAGAATGAAAATTTTCAATAAATCGACAGCATCGCTGCTGTCCACATTGGTCATGTGCTTGGGCTTGGCTTCTTGCGCAGCGCCGCTCATGTTTGGTGGTGTCATTGGTGGCGCAATGGTCGCCAGTGACCGCCGCTCGGCAGGCATTCAACTGGAAGATGAGACCATTGAGCAGCGCAGTGCCACGGCCATTCGCGAAAACTTTGGCACCAAAGAGCACATCAGCATCACCAGTTACAACCGTCAGGTGTTGATCACTGGCGAGGTGTCCACCGACACCGTGCGTCGTCAAGTTGAAACTTTGATTGGCCGTGTCGAAAACGTACGTGCTGTGGTGAACGAACTGGTGATTGGTCCTGCATCAACGACAGGCGAGCGCGCCAGCGATGCACTCTTGGTTGCTAAAGTGAAGGCCTCCATGGTTGACACCGAAGACGTGTTTGCCAACGTCTACAAAGTTGTGGGCGAGCGCGGCACGATTTACTTGATGGGTCGCGTCACTCAGCGCGAAGCTAAGCGCGCCACCGACGTGGTGCGCGGCGTCGCTGGCGTCAAGCGCGTGGTGCGCGTGTTTGAATACATCACTGAAGACGACTTACGAGCCATGCAACCCAAGCGCAGTAGCAACTCGCAGTCGGTTGATCTCAATGCGCCTAGGCCCAACGCTGCCCAACAACCCGTTGTCACGCCGATCAAATAAGCCAAGTCAACAGTTGCAAAAAAGCCCCGCTTCGCGGGGCTTTTGATTTTGCGTGGAGGCTTAACGCAAGCGCTTGATCAAGCTAGACGTATCCCAGCGGTTGCCGCCCATCTTTTGCACATCGCCGTAGAACTGATCGACCATTTGCGTCACGGGCAACACCGCGCCGTTGCGCTTGGCTTCGTCAAACACCAGGCCCAAATCTTTGCGCATCCAGTCCACGGCAAATCCAAAGTCAAACTTGTCGGCCACCATGGTTTTGCCACGGTTGTCCATTTGCCAGCTTTGGGCAGCGCCCTTGCCGATCACGTCGAGTACGAGGTTCATATCGAGGCCTGCTTTTTGGCCGAAGGCAATCGCTTCGCTCAGGCCTTGCACCAAGCCTGCGATGCAAATTTGGTTCACCATCTTGGTCAGCTGGCCTGCACCTGGCTCGCCCATCAAAGTGAATGCGCGTGAAAACGCCATCGCCACAGGCTTGACCTTTTCAAACACGGGCGCATCGCCACCACACATCACGGTCAACATGCCGTTTTGTGCGCCGCCTTGGCCGCCCGACACGGGTGCGTCGATGAAGTGGATGCCAAGGTTTTTTGCCGCGGTGTAAATCTCGCGGGCCACGTCGGCCGATGCGGTGGTGTGGTCCACCAACACCGCGCCTGGCTCCATGCCAGCCAACATGCCGTCAGCGCCAAACACCACCGAACGCAAGTCGTCGTCATTGCCTACGCAGCAAAACACAATGCTTGCACCCTTGGCGGCTTCGCGTGGCGTGAGCGCACTCTTGGGGGCTTTGGATGCTGCAAATTCTTTCACCCAAGCCACGGCCTTGGCGGGTGAGCGGTTGTACACCGTCACCGCGTGGCCTGCGGTAGCCAAGTGGCCGGCCATGGGGTAGCCCATCACGCCCATGCCAATGAAGGCAACGTGGGCAGAGGCGGTGGGTTCGTAGGTTTTTGCGTTGATGCTCGACATATGTGTACCAGTAGAGGGTTGAGTTGCGCTGAATCATAGGGGCAGAACAACGCCCACACATGTCACCCAGGTAACCCATGCGCAGCTTGTTAAAGTAGCCCCACATGAACACCACAGACCACGAATTGAGCACCCTTTTGCGCGACAAACTTCACGCCGTGCAAGCTCGCATTGCAGCAGCCTGTGCGGCCAGTGGCCGCACGGCTGACGGTGTGCAGTTGTTAGCCGTGTCCAAAACTTTCAGCGCCGACGATGTGCGCCAAGTCGCCGCCTGCGGCCAACGCGACTTTGGCGAAAACTACATCCAAGAAGGCGTAGACAAAATCATCGCCCTGCAAGACAGCCTGCCCGCGTTGGTGTGGCACTGCATTGGCCCGATTCAGAGCAACAAGACCAAACTCGTGGCCGAACACTTTGACTGGGCGCATACGGTGGATCGCCTCAAAATCGCGCAGCGTTTGAATGACCAACGTCCCGCGCACCTAGCGCCGCTCAACGTGTGTTTGCAAGTCAACATCGACGGCGGCGAAACCAAATCGGGCATCGCCCCTGCTGACGTGCTGGCGCTGGCTGCCGAAGTGGTTAAGCTGCCTCGCTTGGCATTGCGCGGCCTCATGACCATCCCCGACCCTGTGGAAGCCTTTGACGGACAAGTGGCCGTGCACGCCAAAGCGCGTGCTTTGTTTGACGAGGTGAAAGCTGCTTTGAACTTGCCGCAGTTCGACACGCTATCGATGGGCATGACGGGCGATTTAGAAGCAGCCATCCATGCGGGTAGCACCATGGTGCGGGTGGGGACGGCGATATTTGGTGGGCGAAGTTACCCATAAAAAAAAGGCATCTCCGCTGGAGATGCCTTTGATGAAGTGGCCAGTGAATTACTTAGAGTCGTTCACTGACAAGCTCAAATAAGGGGTTGCTGTGCCGCCTGTGCTGATGGACGCAACAACACCCGTGCCTTGAATGGGTAAGCCAATGGCAGCGGAGGATGTGGTGCCCGTGGTGCTGCCTGTGGGCGTGTAAGTCACACTGGCTCTGTAGCGCAAGCCAGCGCGGGGTGCATTGAGCACGTCAGTGGGCGCAAAGTTGTTCGTGCTTCCATTGAGCAAAGTGCGCAACCATGTGTAAGACCCAGCATCTGATGCAGTTACTTTCATGGTGAAAGAGCTGAAGGAGGTCGTCACAGTGTTCAAGCCTGAAGCGCCAGCGCTATACCCCACGGATTGATAGTCAACGGGATGTGTTGTCAGCGTATTTTGTTTGCTGGCAATGATCATGCCATAACCAGTTCTTGCTGGGATGACCAACATCAAGCCGCCAGACTTAGACCGGAATGCAAAAGCACGACCAGTATAGCTATCGCCATTGATGTCAAATCCACCGTCGGCATTGACGGCAAACGTGGGCTTGGTGTCAGTTGTTTCTACACAGCTGTTGGTGGCCACGGTTGAGCCCGAGCAATCTTTTGCACTGGTGACTTTGCCGCTGGCATCAATGGTGACCAAAGACTGAAAGTTTTGCCAAGGGCCTGTGGTGGAGCCATTGGTGCTGTATTCCACACTGCTCCATGTGCCCGCCAGTTCAGACAAGGCAATGGTTTGCTCTGGGAAACCGATGCTCAGGCCATTGGTGGTTGATGTGATGAAAATGCCCGAGGGTGCAAAAGCACCTGTGACTGAATAGTTGCCAGACGATTGGGCTGTAAATTTACAAGCGTTGGTGGAGCTAAATGTTACGGTGTCTGTTGCAGTGGAGCCATTGCCGTAGGTCCATGAAATAGACCCAGTGTTGCTAGTACTGCTGCTGGTGGTACTTGCCCCAAAGGTTGGGCTGTTTGATATTCCATAACTTCCACTCAGCCCTACAAGGCGATAAGGCACGTTTTTCACCGCTGGGCAATTGGCAATGGCAAAGGGTTTGCTCACTGTGGCACTGGCTTGGGTTGAGGCTGCCGTAGATGCTGCGGTTGCGTCGCTTGGGTTGGCTTTGGCCGCAGTCTGTACAGCTGTGCTAAGACTGTCGATGACCTGACTGATTTGTGCCGATGTTGCGTTTTGTTTCAGTGCGGCTACCAATTTGTCAATCAATTGGTCATTGCTAGAACCCACGGTGAAAGAGTCTTTCATCGGGTCGATGCTGGTTAAGTTGACCGTTTGGCCCCCTGCAGTGGCAGCTGCGGCCGCGGCACTGGCCACGACGGTTTTGGCGTAAGTCAACTTGCTGGTGTTGAGCGTGCTTTGGGTAGTGGTGCTCGATGTGAACGAGGCAAAGGCCGTTGAGGGGGTACTCCCACTGGTGCCCGTGGCAGCGGCCACAACCAATTCGGTCAGGGGTGTGACGTTGGTTGTGGTCGTGCCCGTATCGGCAATTGAGTGCAAGGTAATTTCGTTGCCCGATGCGTCTGTGCCTGACGAACGAAGCATGCAAGGTAGGGTGCCACCAGATAGGGTGATGGTGAAGGTGCCTGTGCTTGACGAGGTAGCACTGCCAGTGGTGCCGTTGGCGCAACGCGCTTCCACCGTCGCCCCCGACAAGGCAGCGCCTGTGGATGTGACCCCTGTAATGCTCAGCCCACTGGACGATGAGCCACTGCCGCCGCAAGCGACCATGAGCAAGGTGGCCGCCCCAACGCTACCAAGGCTGGCTGCCCGCAGCGTGAATTGTTTTGAAATAGTAAGTCTCATAACTTCTTCCTCTGTTGATTAATACATCAAACAGTTTAATATTTAGAAATGAGAAATACTTTAATAAGTACATATGATTAACCCGAGTTCTGAAAACACAACAAATTCGCATGACCAATATGCTTGTTGCCCCCCCCCACCCCCTACCAGCGTATGGACAAAGATTCACTACGGCGCTTTGTTGGCGGTTTAACTCTTGCAAATTTCAAATCGGATGACTAAGGAGCTAGGTGTTTTGCTGAGCGGAAGTTTTGTCGCACTTGCGCCATTGATGCGTTCTCATGTTGACGCATTGAAAGATGCTGTATCCGATGGCGAACTGTGGCGACTTTGGTATGCCTCAGTCCCATCGCCTGATGAAATGTCGAACTATGTTGACGCGGCTATCAATGCCTCGACCAACGGCAATATGGCTTTTGCAGTGAGAGACCTAAAAACGCAAAAGGTGGTCGGCACAACTCGTTTTTACAACGTAGAGCCCGCGCATAAACGCGGTTTGATTGGCTACACCTGGTACGCCAAATCCGCCCAAGGTACAGCGATCAACACAGAGGCCAAATTCTTGTTGATGCAGTATTGGTTTGAGGTTCAAAAAGCAAACGCGGTGGAGTTTCGCACGCACTTTTTTAACCAAGCTTCACGCCGTGCGATTGAGCGACTGGGTGCAAAACAAGACGGTATTTTGAGAAGCCATCAGATTTTGAAGGACGGTTCTATACGCGACACAGTGGTGTATTCCATCATTGCCAGCGAATGGCCTGCTGTGAAAAATAACTTGCAGACTAAGTTGGCTTCATTTAGAAACGCGGCAAATCTGGATGCTTGATCTGCCCCGCACGCACCAACATCTTGCCGTATTCGGCGCAGCGGTGCAGGGTGGGGATGACCTTGCCGGGGTTGAGTAAACCCTTGCTGTCAAAGGCGCGCTTGACGCCAAACATCTGTTCGTTTTCTTCGGCGCTGAACTGCACGCACATGCTGTTCACCTTCTCAATGCCCACGCCGTGCTCGCCCGTCACCGTGCCGCCCATGGCGACGCTGGTTTCCAAAATGTCGGCGCCAAACTGTTCGCAGCGGTGCATTTGGTCGGGGTCGTTTGCATCAAACAGAATCAGTGGGTGCAAATTACCGTCGCCCGCATGGAACACGTTCAAGCAGCGCAGTTGGTATTTCTGTTCCATCTCTTGAATGGCTTGCAGAATGTCGGCCAAACGCTTGCGCGGGATGGTGCTGTCCATGCACATGTAGTCGGGGCTGATGCGGCCCGATGCGGGGAACGCATTTTTGCGGCCGCTCCAAAACTTCATGCGTTGCGCTTCGTCGCGGCTCACGGTGATGGCGGTTGCACCGCAGCCGCGCAGCACATCGCTCATGCGGCCAATTTCTTCTTCCACCTCTTCGGGTGTGCCGTCGCTCTCGCACAGCAAAATTGCGGCGGCGCTCAGGTCGTAGTCGGCGTGGACAAAGTCTTCCACGGCGGCGGTCATGGGCCCGTCCATCATCTCCAAGCCTGCGGGGATGATGCCTGCGGCAATCACCGCGGCCACCGCGTCACCCGCTTTGCGCACATCGTCAAAGCTGGCCATGATGCAGCGGGCCAGTTGGGGTTTGGGCACGAGCTTGACGGTCACCTCGGTGGTCACCGCCAACATGCCTTCGCTGCCTACAACCACGGGCAACAAGTCGAGGCCTGGCGTGTCGAGCGCATCGCTGCCAAACTCAATCGGTTCGCCTTCGATGGTGAAGCCTTTGACCTTGAGCACGTTGTGCACCGTGAGGCCGTATTTCAAGCAATGCACACCACCTGAGTTCTCGGCCACGTTGCCGCCGATGGTGCAAGCAATTTGGCTGGATGGGTCGGGCGCGTAGTACAGCCCGTATTGCGACACCGCTTCGCTGATGGCGAGGTTGCGCACACCGCACTGCACCACGGCAGTTCGTGCGACGGGGTCGATGTTGAGGATTTGGTTGAACTTGGCCAGCGACAGCGTCACCCCCATGGTGTGTGGCATCGCGCCACCCGACAAGCCCGTGCCTGCACCGCGAGCCACCACGGGCACGTCTAGCGCGTAACAGGTCTTGAGCACCGCTTGCACCTGGTCTACCGTCTCGGGCAAGGCCACGCACATGGGGCGCGCGCGGTAGGCGGTGAGGCCGTCGCACTCGTAAGGCACTGTGTCTTCGGTGGTGTAGAGCAGGGCGTGCTGTGGCAGCACTTGCAGCAAGGCTTGCACCACTTGCGCTTGGCGCTCGGCACGGGCCATGGTGTTTTGCTGGTCAGAGGTGAGTGGTGCGTTCATGCGTTGCACTTTACGGCAAAACTGGCGGTTGGCGTGTGAAGAAAGTTACAGCTTGGTTTGAAAAAGCTTAAGGAACAGCCTTCTTCAACCAATCCGCAAATGCCGCACATTCCCAGCGGTCCATCGCACCCGTGCGCCAACACAGGTAATGCCCATGCGGGCTAGGCACTTGCCGCGGGAAGATGCGCACCAGCGTGCCGTTTTCTAGCCACGGAGCGCCCAGTTTTAAGCGCACCAAGCCTACGCCCAGGCCTTGCGCGGCTGCATCGCACATCAAGCCAATGTCGTTAAAGCTTGAACCATCAATTGGCTCAGGCCAGTCTTGGTCATGTGCTGCAAACCAGGTGCGCCAAGGCTCCAGTGGGCTGCGCAACAGGGTGGCATCGGCCAAGTCTTCGGGGCTGTCAAACGGGCCGTGTTCACGGATGTAGGCGGGTGAGGCCAAGGGCGTCACGTCGTCTTTCATCAGGCAAACGTGCTCGACGTCGGCATAGCGGCCTGTGCCAAAGCGAATGGTCAGGTCGGCGTCTTCGGCCACCACGTCCAGCAAGGGAATGCTCACTTGCAGGGTGATGTCAATCTCGGGGTAAGCATCGGCAAACTGGCGCAGGCGCGGCATGAGGATGGAGCGGGCAAAGGTGGGCGTCACGGCCAAGCGCAGTTTGCGTTTGCCAGGGGTGGCGCTGCCGTCTTTGCCAGGAAAGCGCTCCAAAATGGCCAAGCCCTCGCGCACATGCGCGAGGTATTCGCTGCCTTCGGTGGTGAGGGAAAAATCTGCACGGCCAAAGAGCTTCACGCCCAGCAACTGCTCCAGCTGCTTGACGCGGTGGCTCACCGCGCTGGGGGTGACGCATTGTTCTTCAGCCGCTTGCGTGACCGAGCGCAACCGCGCCAACGCCTCAAACGTGAGCAAGCACTGAATGGGCGGGATGCGGCTGGTCATGAGGCTTCATTTGAAGATGACGGTCTTGTGGCCGTTCAGCAGCACGCGGTGTTCGCTGTGCCACTTCACAGCACGAGCCAACACTTGGCTTTCGGTGTCACGGCCTTGGGCGGTAAAGTCTTCCACGGTTTTGCTGTGGTCTACGCGGGCCACGTCTTGCTCAATGATGGGGCCTTCGTCCAAGTCGGCAGTCACGTAGTGGGCGGTTGCGCCAATCAGTTTCACGCCACGGTCATGCGCTTGGTAGTAAGGTTTCGCGCCTTTGAAGCTGGGCAAGAAGCTGTGGTGAATGTTGATGGCGCGACCGGACAACTTCTTGCACAAGTCGTCGCTCAAGATTTGCATGTAGCGAGCCAGCACCACCAGCTCGGCGCCTTCGGCTTCAATCACTTCATAGGCTTTGGCCTCGGCCTGTGCCTTGGTCGCTGCTGTGACGGGAATGTGATGAAACGGCACGTTGTAGCTGGCTGCCAGTTGGTAGAACTCGCGGTGGTTGCTGATGATGGCGCGAATGTCCAAAGGCAGCAGGCCGCTTTTGACGCGGAACAACAAGTCGTTCAGACAGTGACCTTCTTTGCTCACCATCAACACCGTGCGCATGGGTTGGGTGGTGTCGTGCAGCGTCCACTTCATGCCGAAAGTGTCTGCAAACGTGGCCAGTTGTGTGCGTAACTCGTCTTGGCCTACGGCGTCGCAGGCAAATTGCACACGCATGAAGAACAAACCCGTGTCGTGGTCGTTGTACTGGGCGGCTTCTTCGATGTTGCCTTTGCGCTCCAGCAAAAAGCCAGATACGGCGTGCACGATGCCCTGACGGTCAGGGCAAGACAAATTGAGGATATATGCAGTCATGTGTGCAATTGTAGGTAGGACTGGGCAGAAAAAGGGCGCCGAAGCGCCCGAGCTGTCGTGTGTGCGCAGGCTCAATGCACCACGACAGGGTTTTGGGCCAGTTCGGCGTAGCCAGCCAAGGTGTCTTCCACCTCTTCTTGGGTGGGGGCGTTTTCTTGCCAAGCGCGTAAATGGGCTTGGAATTGTTCAGCCCATGAGCCTTCGAGGTAAATCTCTTTGCCAGAGCGCTTGTCCACGATCTCAAAGCCGTGGCGCGCCAGTGCGGGCACGTCAGGGCGGACAGGTGTGACGGCATCATCCACCTGCAGGTGCATGACCGAATACGTGTCGGAGTTGTAGAGCATATCCATAGGGATCTTTCGGCGGAAAACGAATTGCATCTAAGCATATCGGATTCAAAAGCCCAAATTCAAGAGGAGGGCTTTTCGGCTTTGCTTAAAAGTTGATCCACATAGTCGCCATTGGCGTTGGTGATGCGTAAACGTACGGGTAAATAGCCCAAAGTGGGTGCGAACCAAATTTCAATGTGTTGGTCAAACTCGCGACGGGGTTTGCGGTTGACCTTGATGGCGTTGATATCGCCAAATGGCAACTGCAGCATTTCTTCTTTTTCCACCAAGAAATGCCATACCTCAGCCTCACGCTGCGATACGGTTTGGAATGACAACATCGTGCCCAGCGGAAAACGCGTCGGGTCGCCCGCAAACAAACTGCTGATTTGAAGCACCACACTCAAACGATCTTGCGCACCTTTGAGTAGCGGCGCATCAGACGAATTGGCGCTGAAACTGATGATGCCTTTGTCGCGCTGAAAATGCGCAGCCAATTCACTGCGACTTTTGTCACCGAAGCGTGTGGGCATGAGGCCTTCAGACCCCAAGGTGCCTTTGCTCACTTGGGTGCGCGAACCCAGCAGAAATGCACTCACGGTCAAGCGGGAGTCGTAATTTTGTCCGTCTTGTTGCCACGCGAGTTCGGCGTTGGCCCAGTAATTCAAACCTTTCGCATGGCCTTGCACCTTGTAGGACAACAAGACCGATTCTGGGGCTTTGAATGCCGTGGCTTGTGTCAGCCCATCAATGCCAGTGCGGTTGTAGGGTGGCAGGTCCAAGCCCGATGCATTGCGCGGCGGCAGCGTCACGGGTGCGGCTATGTCTGAACCGAAATCATCGAAATTCAGCGGTTTCGTTTTGGCGGTGCTTTCGTTGGTGGCATCCGTCGCGTCAGCTGTCGCGGGTTGGGTGGGGGTGGGCTGTGCAGGCTTTGGCACTTGTGGGGCGCGTGGCGCTGCAACCTCAATTTGGCGCGTTACCAAAGCTTGGGGGTGCAAAGGTTGGCCTGGCTCAGGTGTGAACCACATGGGGCCTCCAGCCAATAGCCAGAGGTGCATCAACAACACGCCAGCCACCAGCAGCACCGCGTGTTTGCGCTGCAAATGCGGAGGGCTAACAGGTGAGTTGTTGACGTGGGCGGCTGCCTGCATGGTGGGCGCGTGTTCTTTCATAGAATCGTGGCATGAAATTAGCCACATACAAAGACGGTACACGCGATGGACAACTGGTGGTTGTGTCGCGCGACCTGAGCACCGCGCATTATGCGACGGGCATCGCCACCCGCATGCAGCAAGCGCTGGACGACTGGGGCTTCATCGCCCCCCAACTGCAAGACTTGTATGAAACCCTCAACAACGGCAAAGCGCGCCACGCTTTCCCGTTTGACCCAGCCCTTTGCATGGCTCCGCTGCCACGCGCCTACCAGCGCCTCACAGGCACGGCCTATGCCAGTCACGCGACCTTGTTGGGTGAAGGCTCAGGCGATTTGCTGGTACACCAAGCGGCCAGCGATGCATTGCTGGGTGCGCAAGACCACGTGGTGTGTGCCAACGAAAACTTAGGTGCAGATTTTTCAGCCGAAATTGCCGTCATCACAGGTGACGTGCCTGTGGGTGCGTCGGTCGACGATGCGCTTGAAAGCATCCGTTTGGTCATGCTGTCCAATGCCATCACTTTGCGCAACGTCGCACAC
>JACCDZ010819270.1_pt1 | contig 18566 bp, 18 predicted proteins | sample 7449551 | NCBI WGS metagenome assembly JACCDZ01 (sample SAMN15323452, study PRJNA562643) | freshwater metagenome | isolation source: river surface water | place: USA:Blue River Watershed | collected 2017-08-18
GAATGTTATGACGTATGAAGATGATTGGGTCACTTTTGACCTTAAGTCAGTTTCATACTCGTTCAACTCACCAACCGCGCCAATTCAAACAATTACGTACTCTAACGTCATGTCGGAGGAAGTCTTTGTTCAAGGTGGTACCATTCCGGAACCATCTACAACCTTGTTGTTGCTTCCGGCATTTCTGTCACTTGCGGTATGCCGTCGCAGGTAACAACCAATATGGTTGAATAGTAGCGTTTCTTCAGAACGAAGGAGCGCTATTTTTTATAGAGCACTATCAGCATCAATCACAATATCAACATTTGGCGGAAGGGTTTTTAATTTTTCAATAATTCCAGGGTCCGGCCAGCTTTTTCTAGGGATTTTAATAAGCCCGTTCATAAAGAAATTGTTTTTAAATTTTTCAACAAATGAATCGTATATCAAAATTTCATGTGGTTCCAGAATTTTCTTTGTCTCCTCGATAGTTTTTTCAATTTTTGCCTTGGTTGTTTCGGCAAATTTAAATTTAATCATCAGTGAAAATGGGGGATAGTTAAATCTCTTTCTTTGAATGAATTCTTCGCGATAAAAATCAGAAAGATTTCCTTCGATTGTTTCCTTGAATATTTTTTCATCTGCCGCACGAGTTTGAATGATGAAATTATCTCGAGCTTTTATTTTTGATCGCAACAAAATATTTAAAATTCTCTCTCTGATTCTGTAGTCTGGAATCGAAAATAATGCATCAATCGAAGCGATAACGACATTATCAATTTCTTCACCTAAATATAGGAGTGCCATTTCAGTTCCGATTAAAACTCCGGCAGGTTCGGCATTAAACTTTTCAATAATTTTCTTTGCTTGTGATGGGGTTTTAGCTTTTTCCTTATCCAAGATAAAAGTTTTTGCATTCGGAATCATTTTCTCTAAATCCTCCAAGACTTTTTCAGTTCCAATCCCAAGAGACAACAATCTCCAGCTGTTACAATTCTTGCACAACTCACCAGCAGATCTAGATGCGTTGCAGTGTTTGCATTTGAATAAGTTTTCTTTTTTGGTGGCATCCTTTCCAAACAAGGCAACTGGCGAACTGCACTCGCGACATTTCACAATTTCTCCGCAATCTCCACATAAAACTAGAGGTGCTAAACCTTTTCTGCTAACCAAAACAAAGGTTTTTTTGTTGTTTGAAATTGAATTTTTAATTATGTCACGCAACTTATATGAAATGGTTGTGAAGGTGTTATCGTTTGGATTTGATTCCTTGTTCATATCAATCAAAAGATTTTTTGCAGTGCCGAGTAGTCTGAATTTAATCGGTGTGTATTCAAAAAAGTGATGCTCATCAAATCTTTGCAAAGTTTCAGATCTAAGCATTAAATCCCCAAGCAAAAAATCTGCACCTAAATACTTTGCATAATTTTCGGCAAAAATTCTAATATCAAAATAAGGTCGCACCCGAGTTTTATATGCACTCGAATTTTCTCGTTCAACAATTATTAATTTAATGTTTTTTATTGGTGTGAATAAATATTGAGGAGTGCAAATAACTAGAACAGATTTGGTGCTATTAATAATTTCTGTCCAATTTTTTTTGAATTCCTTACTACTCAAATCATTTGTTAAAACAAAAGTGTTTTGTTCAATGCCTTTACTAATTTTTTCCTTGGCAACAAGGGCATCTTCGTTTGTTGGTACGCAGAAAAACACTGAACCATTGCGGGCAAATCTGCCACGAATTAAACTTTTGTATTCGGAATATCTTTCGCTATCTGGCAGTTGAACTACAAATTTTCCATTTTCTTTTCCGAGAGGCAGAGAATTTTCTTCATCTGATTTCACGTACTCCTCTAAAAAGTTTTTAGGCAGAAGGTAGTTTAAGATTGAACCAGTTCCCGTTGCAAAATAGTGGGCAGTATCGTTTGATGCCTGAATGAAAGCGGAATTTAAAATTTGATTTTTTGAAATGCCAATAATTTTTTTTATTTTGAAATCCAGTCCGCGCAGTTCAGCTTTTTTATCTTTTGCTTCTTCGCAATTTAAAACTAGTCCCTTGATACTTTGATTGCGAATTGAAATAGTGACAATTTTCCCTTCATCAATTTTTTGACTAGAAAAATACCAAAGGAGGTCTTTCCTGAAAGCTTTTGAGAATGGGCTAATTGATAATAAGTACATGCTTTAATATTGCGACTTTGTGGGGGTTTTGTCAAAATTTGAAACCAATTGATTTGCCAACCAAAACTTGATATTATTGATGTGTGCTTGTGGGCAAAAGCCCCGTTCAGCCAATGGAATGTTCCAAGCTGAAGGCAAGCACTCTAAAAACACCACCTTCGGGTGGTGTTTTTAGTTTCTAATCATTTTCCATCTCTGTACTGTAAAGTCTTGAATATTGATTTGCACCACCAATTTTTATGTCAGGCATAACACTCCAGAAATGAATTTCTCCGTTTCCAATTTTTCTTAAAATTGCCTTAACTCTAATTCTGGGTTCAGAAACTATGGATATAAAACCCCAATATTCGACCACTATCATTTCAGAAGATTTTTTATTTGAAAACCTGCCCTTATGTGCGACCTTCATTGTTTTTCTATACTCTTGAAGCGTTCCTGATTTTTTTATTATATTAAGTGCAAGTGGTAGTAAGTTAAATTTGAAGATTTGTTCTTTCTTGTTTCTTTCTCTTCCTGATGTAAATTGTAAATGATTGAAACCATCAGAATTTAGCTTTATTTTCTTGTTAAAAAAAGGACAAAAAAGTTCGTAATCGCGTTTATAGATATACTCAGCTTTTTGTTTAATTCTTTCAAAATAATTTTCTTCCATAAGTTCTTGGAAGTGTAGCAATGTGAGATGAAATTTCTTTAAAGTGGAAATTTATATTTATTTATCAAGAATATTTCAAGTCTGTCAAATAAAAAACCGCCCACAGACTAACTGGGGCGGTGGGGCAAATTCCAGTGCATTCGCCGCATATCTTCGATGTCATTGAAGTGGTTAATCATGGCCTGAGTTGGAGTGCCGATAAAAATCACATCGGTACCACCTCTCAGAACACTGTCTTTAAAATCTCTGGGGCAATGTTGATACCAAATTTCTGGCGGGGTTGTTCTGACGAGTGCCTGTTCGTGTAATACTGACTGACACTCCGCGGTTTCCACATTCGTGTATTCACAAATCACGATACGACTTGCACCTGCAAGACTTGGATCAAATGACCAATCCTGCGGGTACATTGTTGTGTTCAATTGTCCTGCAATTTTTTGGACAATTTGGAAAGCATATTTGGGCATAATTTAAAAAGGTTCGATTTAATACAAATATGCCATAAAATGTTGGGTTTGTAAATGAAAGCAAACTTCATCATTTGACATATTCACATATTGTGTTATTATTCTTAGGTCAGTTATTTCAACAAAAAGGGTGGCAAAAGGAGCCATGGTGACCCAAACAAAACACCTATAAAAATGATCAATCCAAATAGTGAGTTTGACCCACTGTCCGGTACAATTTTTGCTCCGGAAGACTATCATGACCAATTGTCCTATCTTGTGCTAATGTGGTTTGTTGATTACGGAGAGCGTTTTCCAGATTACGGGGATCCGCAGTCTGAAGAAGACTATGGAGGGGACTTCTGGGCCCAAGATCCGTTTTTTGGGCAGATAGTGGACGAACATGCAGAGGAACAATTCCTCGAGTTCGAGAAGGCACAGGAGCGCCTTCAACAGGCTGAGGATGAGGAACACGAACGCATCGAAACCCAACCCCTCCGCCACTTCAAAAAGTGGAAGAGGTGAATTTCACCACAATACCCGGCAGATACGCAGTATCTGCCGGCTTTTTATTACCTTAAAACCAAAACACACCCTCTTTTGCAAAAAACACCGAAAAGACTTAATATACACACATGGGATACTTCTCTCCAAAAATGGGAATAGATTTAGGAACTGCCAATACTTTGGTTTTTATGCCAGGTAGGGGGATCGTTTTAAACGAACCTTCTGTTGTTGCAATTTCAGAACAAGAAAATAAAATTCTTGCAGTCGGTCTTGAGGCAAAACAAATGATTGGAAGAACTCCAGAAAGTATTATTGCTTATCGTCCAATGCAAGATGGAGTAATCGCCGACTATCGTGTCACCGAAGCGATGCTTTCTTATTTTATAAATAAAGCGATGGGTAAGTTTAGTTTTTTTAAACCAGAGGTAATGATTTCAGTTCCTGCTGGTGTAACATCAACAGAGCGTCGTGCAGTTATCGAGGCAGCAATCAAGGCGGGTGCAAAAAATGCATTCGTGGTTAAGGAACCAATTCTTGCAGCAATTGGTGCTGGTATTCCAATTAACGAGGCGAAGGGTCAAATGATTGTTGATATTGGCGGTGGAACAACAGATGTTGCGGTGATTTCTCTCGGAGGAATTGTGGCTTGTACATCTGTAAAATGTGCAGGAAATAAAATTGATACTGCGATTGCAGACTACATTAAAAAAACTTTTAACCTGGCTATCGGAGACAAAACAGCGGAACAAATAAAAATAAAAGTTGGCTCGGCAATTGTTGTTGACGAAGAACTTGAAATGACAATCAAAGGACGAGATTTTTTAACAGGTCTCCCACGTTCTGCCACAATAAAAACAAATGAAATTGTAAAGGCAATCAGTAAAGAATTAAAAGAAATTATCAAAGCTATCAAAGATGTGTTGCAAGAAACTCCACCAGAGCTTGCGTCTGATATAATTGATACAGGAATCACAATGACTGGCGGAACTTCACAGCTACGAAATTTGACCGACTTGGTATATAGAAGAATTGGTGTAAAGGCACAGCTTGCAAAAGATTCATTGTATTGTGTTGCCAAAGGAACAGGAATCGCGTTGAATCACATCGACACATACAAAAAATCAATTATTTCAAAAAGATAATGGATAAAATAGATATTTATTTTCAAAAAGGAAGTTTGCATCATCACCTGTATTTAATCGAAGGTGATTTGGATTTATCGACTGAAATTTTATTTGATTTTTTTGACAAGAATCACGGAATGCAAAAAGGTAGTAGTCATTTTTTTCAAAAAAATTATGAAAAGTTTTTGGTTGATGATGCGCGCGGACTAAAAGAACTTTCTTCAAGAAAAAATTCTTCGGGCAACAAACAAGTTTTCATTTTGAGTATTAATTCAACTAGCGACGAAGCTCAGAACGCAATGTTAAAAAGCCTCGAAGAACCAGTTTCAGGAACTTATTATTTTTTAATTTTTCCAACACTTGCACACGTTTTAGATACAATTAAATCACGAAGCTACATTTTGGATGCGAGTCACTTATCAAAAGGTGATGAAAAATTGGCACACAAAATTATTTCAGCGAACTTTGCCAAGAGACAAGAAATGATCAAGGAATTTGCAAAATTGCACGAGAATGGTGAAATCGGACGAGATCACATTTTGAAACTTTTGAAAGCAATCATTGAACATTTAAAAGATGAAAAAGGAAATCTGAGGACGATAGAGAGGTTGACCGAAATTAATTCAATCGCCCAGAGGTCCGACGTCGGTTTAAAAGCAGTCTATGAGGCAATCCTTTATTTGACGCCTTATAAAAAATAAAATTATTTGCTATAATCACATACTATGAATTACAACTTTAAAGAATTTGAAGCCAAATTAAAAGACATCGAAGGATGGTTAGTTAGAGAGTTTGCAGGAATTAGAACAGGCAGAGCAACTGTTTCATTGCTCGACCAAGTTTTGGTAGAGGCATACGGTGCAAAATCACCAGTCGCACAAGTTGCAACAATTTTAATCGAAGACCCAAAAACCCTTAGAATTTCTCCATGGGATGCTAGTTTGGTTAAGGCTGTCGAGAAGGCAATTATGATTTCTGACATCGGCGTTTCAACTGTTACAGATGAAAAAGGAGTTAGAGTGATTTTCCCAGCACTAACAGGAGAAAGACGAGAACTACTTATCAAGCAAGCAAATAAAAAATTGGAAGAAGCTAGAATTTCTATCAGAAACGAAAGAGAGAAAGTTTGGGGAAAAATTCAAGATGAAATCAAAAACGGAACTTTGCCAGAAGATGCAAAATTCAAACTCAAAGAAGATATGCAAAAATTTGTTGATGCTGCTCAGAAAAAATTAGAAGAAATAACCACAGCCAAAGAAGCTGAAATCAAAATATAATGTCAGTTTTAATATTCATTATTGTTATTGCAGTTTTAGTTTTCGTTCACGAACTAGGACACTTTTTGATTGCTAAAAAATCAGGAATCAAAGTCGATGAATTTGCTATTGGTTTTCCTCCACGAATTTGGAGTTTCAAAAAAGGCGATACTGTTTATGCAATCAATGCAATTCCTTTTGGTGGTTATGTGAAAATTTTCGGTGAAGAAATAACCGAGGAAACTAGCGATAAAAATAGACCAGACAGTTTTGTTAATAAATCAAAATGGATACAGGTCGCAGTTTTGTCTGCGGGTGTTGTGTTTAACATTTTGCTTGCTTGGGCGATTTTCTCTTTTTCGTTTATGTTCAATGGTTTTCCAATTACAGAAAATATTGAAAAATATAATTCAGAAAAAGTTGAAGTATTTCCTCTAAAGATCAATACCATTCAGGAAAACAGCAAGGCGTTTAGTGCGGGACTGCCAAGTGGTGTTGAGGTTGTTTCTCTTTCAAATGAAAAAGAAAAAGTTTCAGGTGTGGAACTTGATTCAGATGAGGCAGTTCGATTGATTAATCAAGCAGATAAGAAAATTGTTTTGGAATATGTTGACTCAGAGACAAAACAGAATAAAACCAAAGAGGTAGAATTGCTTGCGAAGAATAACAATGAACCACGTGCTGGAATTGGTTTCGTCGGAGGTGGTGCAATTTATGATCCAAATATTTTTGAATCTGTTTGGTATGGTGCAAAGTATACTTATCATTCGTTTGTTGAAATTTCAGGAGCAATCTTCAAATTGCTAGGTGATGCAATAGTCGGGAAAGGAAGTATGGATCAAGTTTCTGGTCCAATTGGAATTGTTAATTATGTTGGTGACTTTGCGAAGGATGGAATTTTCACATTACTGAATTTCGTAGCATTTTTCTCAATCAATTTGGCGATCTTAAATATTCTGCCGTTTCCTGCGCTTGACGGAGGAAGAATCGCAATGGTTGTTTATGAAGGTGTGACAAGAAAGCAAATCAAGCCTACGGTTGCAAATGCGATAAACACAATTGGATTTTTGATCTTGATTGGGTTTATGATTTTCATCACAATTCACGACGTTTTGAAATTTTTCTAAGTATGGGGTCAGACACCCTGAAACATCAAAAAGTGTTGTGTAATAAATGTGACACTTAAATAAAAAAAGCGAGCCGGACATCTTCGATGTCCGGCTTTTGCATTGTATAAAAAGAAAGAGCGACACTGAGTTGTGTCGCTCGTTAAGGAACTACGCACCTTGCTGGTTTCCAGTGCGTTTCGGGGAACTATCACGTCTGACACCCCCTGTTGGTTTTTTAAGCTGGAATTTTATGACCAAAATTCCATGCAAGTTTAAAAAATGAGAGCTGTCTCACCAACAAAACCTTTTTTAATTCAGATCCCTGCCCTTAGGCCATCTACATATCTGGGCTACTTGAGATCACATGTTTTTTAAATTTCACTTAACCAGCCTTAGCTGAGTTGAAAACATGTAAAAGAACTCACTGAAGCAAATATAGCACACTGTAAGTATTTGTCAATAGCTTTAAATAATTTTTAAAACCGAGAATTAATGCTATTATTTAACCCATGAAACAGGGGGATTTATATACAAAAACCCGCAGAGAAGCGCCTGCGGATGAGATTTTTAAAAGCGCTCAATTACTAATTCGTGGTGGCTATGTCTTCAAGGAGATGGCCGGCGTTTATTCAATGTTGCCACTTGGTCTTCGGGTCCTAAATAAAATTGAAAACATTATTCGTTCAGAAATGAATTCAATTGGTGGAAATGAAATTGAAATGACATCACTTCAAGATCCGGAAGTTTGGAAAAAAACAAACAGATGGGATGACGCGATTGTAGACAACTGGTTCAAGACAAAACTTTCAAATGAAACAATTTTAGGTTTAGGTTTTACACACGAAGAACCTATTACTCGAATGATGAAAGACCACTTGAACTCATACAAAGACCTTCCTGTTTTTGTCTATCAATTTCAAAAGAAATTTAGAAACGAACTTCGTGCAAAAAGCGGTATTATGCGTGGACGTGAATTTCTAATGAAGGACCTTTATTCTTTTTGTTTAAATCAAGAACAGCAAGATGAAATGTATGCCAAAGCAAGACAAGCTTATTTCAATATTTTTGAAAAAGTTGGTCTTGGTCATAATACTTTTGTCACAAAAGCAGCAGGTGGAGTTTTCTCAAAATTCTCCGAAGAGTTTCAAACAGTTTGTGATGCAGGTGAAGATAAAATTTATCTGGATGAAGCACAAGGTTTTGCAATCAACGAAGAAATATACAATGACGAAATGCTTGCAGAATTAAAAATGGATAAATCGAAATTAAAAGAATTAAAAACTGTAGAAGTCGGAAACATTTTTAACCTTGGAACTAGATTTTCAGAACCACTTGAATTAAAAGTCACAAATCAAGAAGGAAAAAATGTTCCTGTGGTAATGGGAAGCTATGGAATTGGTTTGGGAAGACTAATGGGTGTGATTGCGGAAACTTATGCAAATGAAAAAGGATTAGTGTGGCCAAAAACAGTTGCACCTTTTGATGTTCACATTTTGCAAATGACAAGTGATGATGAATCAAATAAAAAAGTTGAAGAATTGGAAATAGTATTGAAAGATGCTGGCGTAGACTACTTGATTGATAACCGCGATAAAGGTGCGGGTGAAAAATTTGGTGATGCAGAATTAATTGGAGTGCCTGTTTGGATTGTTATTGGAAAAGATGTTGCTGGAACTGACAAGTATGTTTTCCAAGAAAGAGTGCTAGGATCAGAAGATGCGAAAGAAAGCCTTTCACTACAAGAGGTAATTGCAAAATTAAAATAATATGGCATTCGATTTCACTTTTAAAAAATATAGAGACGGTTTTTTCAAACAATTCTCAAACGATGTGGGTATTGACCTTGGAACAGCAAACACCTTGGTTTATGTGCCAGGAAAAGGTGTGATAATTAACGAGCCGTCTGTCGTTGCGATTAATCAAAAGACCGGCAGAGTTGTGGCGGTGGGACTAGAGGCAAAACAAATGCTTGGTAGAACACCTGGTCACTTGCAGGCTGTACGACCACTTGTCGACGGAGTTATTTCTGATTTCGAGGTGACAGAGGAAATGCTTGCGTATCTAGTTAAAAAATCTCAAGAGAATAATCAAAAAATTCTTGGTCCAAGAGTCGTTGTTGGTGTGCCTTGCGAGGTAACAAATGTGCAGACAAGAGCCGTGCGTGACGCAACATTAAATGCAGGTGCAAGAGAGGTGCATATTGTAGAGGAACCGATGGCAGCTGCTATTGGAATCAGGTTACCAGTTCATGAACCGATCGGTTCGATGGTTTTGGATATTGGAGGTGGAACAACTGACATTGCGGTTATTTCGCTCGGAGGAATTGTCAGGTCCAAGAATTTGAAAATTGCTGGCGATAAACTTAATCAAGATATTATTTCATACATTCGTGCAGAATTTAAAATTTTGGTTGGTGAACGCACTGCTGAAAATTTAAAAATTGAAGTTTGCAAAATTCTAGCAGACGGTGAAGGATTAGAATCAACTATTCGTGGGCGAGATTTGGTAACAGGTTTGCCAAGAGAAGTTATTATTACAGATTCAGATATCAGAGAAGCAATCGCAAGTTCAATCGAAATTTTGATTGATGCCACAAAAGAAGTTTTGGAAACAACTCCGCCTGAAATTTTGGCTGACATTATGAAAAGGGGAATTTATTTAACTGGTGGAGGTGCTTTGATTAGAGGGCTTGATGCACTACTTGCACAAGAGCTATTAATTCCAGTTTATGTTGCACCAGAGCCATTAACTGCGGTTGCACGAGGTACAGGAATCATCCTTGAGAATCTAGAAAAATACAAAGATATTTTAATTGAAAACGAAGATGATTTACCACTCAAAAAATAAACCTAAATACAAAAGGAGACTTCTCACGATTTTTTTAGTAGTTTTATTTTTGTTCATCACATTCGGCAAAGAATTCACAAAAAGACTAAACAATAATGTTTTCTACGCCGTATTTACGGCACGCGATTTTGTTTTGTCGCCGTTTTCAAATACATTTAGTTATTTCAAATTCAAAAAAGATCTCGAAACAAAGAATGATGAGTTAAAAAATGAAATTAAAAAACTTGAAACGGAAAATCTGACAGTGGATTTGCTGAGAAGTGAAAATCAGAGCCTCAAAGAAACGCTGGGACTTTATTCAGAAAAAGAAAATTTTAGTTTGGCAAAAGTTTTAATCACTACACCATTCACTCCATACGACACAATGATTATTAGTGCGGGAAAAAAACAGGTATCACCAGGGCAGAAGGCATTTTTTGGTTCAACATTGCTCGGTATTGTTACAGACGTCTATGTAAAAACTGCATCGGTGAAATTAATTTCATCACCTGATCAGAAAATTGTTGTGCGAATCAACGATTCGTTTGATGTTGAGGCAATGGGTATTGGAAATCTAAGCTTTAAAGCCTCTGTGCCGAAAGATTTGCCAATCGAGAAGGGTTACATCGTTTCAGTTAAAGACAGCGAAAACCCAGCAATTTTGGGTCCAATCGAGGACATTGTTACAACCGACACTTCAACTTTTAAAGAAGTGTATTTCAGTATTCCGTTAAAACTTGGTGATGTTAAGTTTGTCGAAATAAAAAATTAACATGAACAGAATAATTATTAGTATTTTATTTTTGTTAAGTCCTGCCATTTTGCCATGGTGGTTAATTTTAATTTTAGGCGTCACACTGAGCGTATTTTTCTCATCTTATTTTGAATTTATTATCATGGGCGTGATACTTGATTCATTGTATGGAGAAAAGTTCACGATTTTTCACACAGAATTTTTCTTTACCGTCGTTTGCTTGATTTTATTTTTCATCATAATCAAGATTCGAAAAAATTTCAGATATTAAAATGTTTTTCAATAAATTTCTAAAAAGAAAAAAAGAATTTGCATCAATTGAACCTGATGAAATTTTTATGGACTCGGCGAACTTGCCTGGGTTTGACGTTGATATGTTCGAAGGGCGAATCGATAAGCCGATCAAAAACAGAGATATTTATTCCGTGTCAGTATTTTTCTGCATCGTTATTTTGATTTTTTCATTTAAACTTTTTTCAATTCAGATAATTAATGGGGAAGAAAATTTCGACAAAAGCCAAAATAACCGTTTAAAACACTCATTTATTTTCGCAGACAGGGGAATTATTTATGACAGGACAAAAGAACCGCTTGCATGGAATGAAAACCTAGAGACAGAGGATTACGAGGCCCGTGTTTATACAACACGACAGGGATTTGCGCACACACTGGGGTATGTAACATTTCCTAAAAAGGACTCGGCGGGATTTTATTATGAAAATGAAATTAAAGGTGTTGATGGTGTAGAAAAATTTTATGACTCATCTCTTGCGGGTGAAAATGGTTTGCGTATTGTTGAAACTGATGCGGGGAATAGAACCGTTTCCGATTCTTCAATTAAAGAAGATGTGAATGGAGAAAATATTCATTTAACAATTGATGCTGACTTGCAAGAACAGTTATTTCTTTCAATTAAAAACGTTGTTGATCAGGTAGGGTTCAACGGAGGAGGTGGTGCGATTATGGATATTCACACAGGCGAAATTATTGCGATGACAAGCTATCCAGAATTTGATCCAAATGTAATGTCACTCGGAAAAGACAGAGAAAAAATTAATGAATATATTCGTGACACCAGAAATCCTTTTATCAACAGAATTATTCAGGGTTTGTTTACTCCGGGTTCAATTGTTAAACCATATATGTTGCTTGCAGGACTTGAAGAAGGTGTTGTAGATGAAAATACTGTTATATACAGCGATGGAAAATTAGTTATTCCAAACCCATACAATCCAGACAATCCATCTATTTTTACCGACTGGAAGGCTCACGGCGCAGTGGATGCCAGAAAATCACTCGCAGTTTCGTCAAACATTTATTTCTACGAACTTGGAGGTGGATTTAAAAATCAAAAGGGACTTGGTATAGAAAAAATTAATGAATATTATAAAAAGTTTGGTTTCGGAAGGGAGATGAGTAATGAATTTTTTGCTTATTACAAAGGAACAGTTCCAAATCCAGAATGGAAAGAAAAAGTTTTCAATGATGAATGGCGACTTGGTGATACTTATTTTACCTCTATTGGACAATATGGTTTTCAGGTAACACCAATTCAAGTTTTGCGCGCAGTGTCAGCGATTGCAAACAACGGACTAGTTATTGAACCAAAAATTATTGCGAACCTAGAAGAGTCGCCAGAAATTATTAGCAGAATTGAGGCTGATGAATATAATTTCCAAATTATCAAAGAAGGAATGAGACAAGCTGTGACAGATGGAACTGCAAAAGGATTGAACTCACCAAACTATGAAGTAGCTGCAAAAACCGGAACTGCCGAACTGGGTGTGAGCAAGGCAAACGTTAACTCCTGGACAACTGGCTTTTTCCCATACGATAACCCCAAATATGCCTTTGTGATTGTGATGGAGAGGGGCAAGAGAACAAACCTAATTGGAGGGGTGGTAGTTTCGAGAAGTTTCTTTGATTGGGTCTATTTAAACAAACCTGAATATCTCAAATAATCGTCAATATAGCCTTGTTTTAAACCATATATTGACACTTTTTAAGTCATTGACTTATACCCAAAAAAGGCTATAATTTGCAAATCTTTTTAAATTAAAGAAATATGCCAGATAAAGAATATCTTACAAAAGAAAAATACGTAGAACTCGAGAAAGAACTTCACGAGTTAGAAAAAGTAAAGCGAAAAGAAATCGCAGAGCGTTTAGAGTACGCTAGATCACTAGGTGATTTATCAGAAAACGCCGAATATCATGATGCGCGATCAGAACAAGCAGAGGTTGAATCTCGTATTGAAAAAATTTACGAAGTATTAAAACACGCTGAAATTGTTACTCATCACAAATCAGATATTGTTATTGTGGGGTCTGTTGTTACTACAGCTAAAGTTGGTTCAAAGGATGAAACAACTTATACAGTTGTTGGTAGTGAAGAGGTAGACCCAGATACAAACAAGATTTCTCATCAATCTCCATTAGGAAGTTCAATGATCGGAAAAAAAGTTGGTGACAAGTTTCATTTCAAAACTCCAAAGGGTTCCGTTGAATACAAAATCACAGGTATTAAATAGGGTTGAGTACAAATTTGCATAGGTTCAGAAAATAAAAATAACCTTTTAAGTCCTAATGTTGCGAAGGACGTAAAAGGTTATTTTTATTGTCTGAGAGTGATGTGATTAATTATTCGAACCTGTTTGATTGTAACTGTGGATAAGTAATTGTCGCCAAACGGCGGCTTGTTTATTGATTATTTTAGCGAAAAATAGTGGAAAACTATTTAGCACTTTTTAGTAAAGTGGTATAAAATAGTAGGTAAGTGGGGGAAAGTGGGAAAAATAAAAAAACATGTTAATCGGTGAATATAAACACAAACTAGACGACAAAAAAAGAATTTCATTACCTATGAAATTTAGAAAGTCGTTAGGTAAAAAAATCATCATTACACACGGTTTAGATAATTGTTTATTTGCTTATGCCGAAAAGGAATGGGCAAAAATTTCAGAAAAAATTTCTGAATTGGGAATGGGGCAGGCTGACAAAAGAGGGTTCAATAGATTCTTTCTATCAGGCGCAATGGAAATTCAAATCGATTCAGTCGGGAGACTGCTTATACCAGAACATCTTGTAACTTTTGCAGGAATTAAAAGTAAAGTTGTCTTCGCAGGAGTACACAATCGAATTGAAATCTGGGACGAGGATAGATGGGAAGAATACAAGAATAAGGTTTTGAAAAACGCAGATTTAGTAGCAGAAAAACTTGGTGAAATTGGAGCGATATAAAAGACGACATGGCACACACATCAGTACTTTTAAAAGAAATAATCGAAAACCTAGATATCAAAGACAATGATGTATACCTTGATTGTACTTTAGGAAACGGTGGTCACGCTTTGGCTATCGCAGAGAGTGCAAAAAATGTAAAGGTAATCGGAATTGATGCAGATGAAACAGCAATCACAGAAGCCACAAAAAACTTCTTGAATGCAAACAAAAACATTCTGACATACAACGGATACTTTGACACTTTGGATCAAGCTTTGAAAATGTATGGAATTGATTCTGTCGACAAGGTCCTGTTTGATTTAGGACTTAGGTCAGATCAAATTGATCAAGGTGAACGAGGATTTTCTTTCAAAAATGATGGTCCTCTGAAAATGACTTTCTCGGTAAAGCCATTCGCAGGACAAGTTGATGCGTATGAAGTTGTAAACAATTGGAAAGAAGAAACACTTGCAGACATTATCTACGGATTCGGAGAAGAAAGGTTCTCAAGAAGAGTCGCAAGGGCAATCGTCGAAGCAAGAGAAATAAAACCAATTGAAACTACATTTGAACTAAGAGACATTGTCGAGAAAGCAGTACCAAGACTCGGTTTTTCAAAAATTAGCAGAGCCACAAAAACTTTCCAAGCTATCAGAATCGCAGTGAACAACGAGCTTGAGAGAATCGTGAGCGGAGTTAACAAAGCCTTTGAACATTTAAGACCCGGCGGAAGATTAGCAGTCATATCCTTCCATAGCCTCGAGGATAGACTCATCAAAAACATTTTTAGAGATAAAGTCAGCCAAGAACAAGGAGAGCTCATTAACAAAAACATTATAATCGCAAGCGACGAAGAGAGAGATGAAAACCCACGATCTCGAAGCGCCAAACTAAGAATAATTAAAAAAATATGAACAAGCACAAAAAAAACAAAATAAATAAGATCCTAACAATCAATCTTTCCGCTATTTTCTCTGTATTGCTATTCTTGACATATGTTTATCAAGTTAACGTCACAACTGTGAATGCGAGCGGTGCGGACTTGATGAAAAATGAAATTTCTTCAAAACAATCTGAGATCAGTAAATTGGAATTTAATTATATTCAAAAAACAAGAAGTATTGGTATTGAATCAGCAAGCGAATTTAGTCTAGTTAAAGATGCTGGAAACAAAGAAAAAGTTTTTGTTAAAAGAGATATAAATAAATTTTCTGTAAATGAAAGATAAGAAGACTTGGTTAAAAGAGTGGCGTTGGTATTCTATTTATGGAATGTTTTTTCTTGTTGTGCTTGTGTTTGTGGTGCGATTATATAGCTTGCAGGTTATAAATGGAGATTTCTATTTGGATAAAGTTGAAAAGCAGTACACTGGCAAAAGTGCTGACTTTTTTGATAGAGGAAATATTTATTTTTTAGATAAGAATAATAATAAAATTGCAGCTGCGACCCTGCAGACTGGATATAAAATTGCGATTAATCCAATGGAAATCAAAAACCCAGAGGATATTTTTAATAACCTTTCACCGTTACTGAATTTAGATGCAGATGTTTTTTCTGAAAAAGTTATGCATGAAAAGGATACTTATGAAGAGCTTGCAAAAAGAGTTGATCAGGAAACAACTGATAAAATTTCTGATTTAGATTTGGCTGGAATCACAATGTCGAAAGAGAAATGGAGATTTTATCCGGGGGACAGTCTCGCTGCGCATGTGATTGGATTTTTGTCATTCAAAGAAAATGATTTAGTTGCGCGCTATGGTTTGGAGAAATTTTATAATGAGGTGCTAGAAAAAAGAGATATAAATCACTACTCGAATTTTTTTGCTGAATTGTTTTCGGGAATAGAGAAAACGGTAAAGGATGAAAAGCCGAAGGGTGATATTGTGGTGACCGTCGAACCGTCAGTTCAAACTTTTGTTGAACAAGAAATGAAAAAAACTCGTGAATATTATTCGGCGCAACGAATTGGTGCAATTGTAATGAATCCAAATAATGGTGAAATTTATTCAATGGCGATTGATCCAACTTTTAATATAAATGATTTCAAAGACGTGGATGATATTTCTGTTTTGAATAATGCTCTGGTTGAGGGTGTATACGAGATGGGTTCGATTGTAAAGCCAATAACTATGGCGGTTGGACTTGATACTGGCGCTGTCACACCAGAGACAACTTATGATGATAAAGGTTCGATGACTCTTGATAAGAGGACATTCTATAACTACGACAAAAAAGCGCGAGGTGTGGTGAATATGCAAACAGTTTTAAATAATTCTTTGAACACAGGTGTTGCGTTTGTGGTTGGTAGAGTTGGAAATGAAAAGTTCGCTGACTACATGAAAAAAATTCTTGGACAGAAAACAAATATTGATTTGCCAAAAGAGTCAGAACCGAATGTTAAAAACCTAAACAGTACACGTGACATTGAATATGCCACTGCATCATTCGGTCAAGGTATTGCTGTGACGCCGATTGGCATGATAACTGCGCTTGCGCCTCTCGGTAATGGAGGATTTAGAGTTGAACCACATTTGTTAAAGAGATATGAATTTGATTTAGGGCTTTCAAAAGATTTTGAATTTAAAAACAAGGAAAGAATTTTCAAGCAGGAAACTTCTGAAAGTATTACGCGCATGTTGGTGAAAGTTGTTGATGAAGCATTGAAGGGTGGAACAGTTTCAATGCCAAATTATTCTATCGCAGCAAAAACAGGAACAGCGCAAATGGTGGATCCAAATAATGGAAAATATTATGACGATAGATACTTGCACTCGTTCTTTGGATATTTCCCTGCGTATGATCCAGAGTTTTTAGTTTTCTTGTATATTGTTGACCCACGTGGGGCAAATTATGCTTCTGAAACTTTGACTGATCCGTTCATGAACATTACAAAATTTTTGATTAATTATTATAACCTTCCGCCAGACCGCTAAAATTGAAATGTGAGTTTTTGAGAAGATTATGATAAGGTAATAAAATTCAATATGAAAAACATTTTTAAAACAATTATATTCAAAATTTTGGAACTAGAAGCGAGAGTGGTTTTGGTCAGATTTAAGCCTAAAATTATAGCTATTTCGGGAACTGTGGGAAAGACTACCACTAAAGACATGATTTATTGGGGATTGAAGGATGCCGTTAAGGTCCGCAAAAACTACAAGAGTATGAACAGTGAGATTGGTGTGCCCTTAACTATTTTGGATTTGAAAACAGGTTGGAATGACCCAAAAGCTTGGTTAAAAAATATTTGCATTGGTTTTTGGAGAATGATTCATAATCCAGAATTTCCTGAGTGGCTAGTTTTGGAAACAGGAATTGATAGACCTGGAGATATGAAAAAACTAACTAGCTGGTTAAAGCCTGACATTGCTGTTATTACTGCTCTTGGAAAAGTTCCAGCACACGTTGAATATTTTGAATCACCAGAAAAAGTTATGGCTGAGGAAGGAAGTTTGGTTTTTGCGGTAAAGGAAAACGGTGCTGTGATTTTGAATGCAGATGATGAAAATGTTTTGAAATTAAAATCAAAATTGGAAGTGCGAACTTATACTTATTCTTTGATAAATAAATCAGATGTGATGGCAAGCAATTATGAAATTGTTTATGAGGATCACAAACCTGCTGGCGTTGTGTATAAAGTTAATTATGATGGAAATGTTATTCCGGTAAAAATAAATGGAGCAATTGGTGAACCTGTTGTTTATTCTAGCTTGCCTGCAATTTGCGCTGCTATTTTTATGGACATTTCAATTCTGAAAGTTGGCGAAAGTTTTTCAAATTACGAACCAACTCCCGGAAGAATGAATGTTATAAATGGAGAAGATGGGGCTGTGATAATTGATGATTCGTATAATGCGTCACCCCTTGCGGTGCAAAGTGCTTTGAATGTTTTGAATGAACTAAGGGTTCATCATGGTGCAAAGAAAATTGCTGTGCTTGGGGATATGCTCGAGCTTGGAAAATTTTCTGCAAAGGAACATAGAGGAATCGGTGAATTAATTGCAAGTTTGAAAATTGATATTTTGGTGACCGTTGGTTTCCGTGCAGAAGCCATTGCAGAGGAAGCTCACAAAAATGGTTTTCCAATTAATAAGATTTTTACATTCCGTGAAAGTGTTGATGCTATTTCAAAATGCATGGAATTTTTGAAAGAGGGAAATATCATTTTGGTTAAGGGATCACAGGGGGCAAGAATGGAAAAAATTGTGCGAGAACTGGTGGCAGATGATGTGGATGTGATGAATCGTTTGGTGCGACAGGAGAGTGCTTGGGAGGATAGGTAGTTTTGGTTCTGTGGCGGCGGACTTCGTCCGCCGCCATCATAGTGGACTTTTCATCAATTAAATAATAATATTACTCTCACCAATGGCCCTATCGTCTATCGGTTAGGACGGAGCCTTCTCAAGGCTCAAAGCCGGGTTCGATTCCCGGTAGGGTCACCATCTATAGCTAGCACGAGTATTATGAATGAATCTACAATACATGAAATTCAATCAAATTCTGAAAAA
>JACCDZ010407888.1_pt1 | contig 18564 bp, 15 predicted proteins | sample 7449551 | NCBI WGS metagenome assembly JACCDZ01 (sample SAMN15323452, study PRJNA562643) | freshwater metagenome | isolation source: river surface water | place: USA:Blue River Watershed | collected 2017-08-18
AGTGGATTAAAAAAATAAATGAAATGTATGATGATGATTCTCATTCTATTCCTAAATCAGAGATAAAAAATATAATGAGTCGTAAAATATGGGATAAAATTCATAAAATAGTGAAATTGTAGATAGTGTTGAAAGTTACATAGAAGCAATAAGAAGGATATTTCCAAATCTTAACGATAAACAAGTTTTCTTGAAAATGGAAGAATATATATCAGATTTTAAGAATGGTTCTATAGTTTCATATGAAGATAGCGATTTTATAAAACCATTGAGTATATTTTTAACAACTAAAAAGTCATATCATAAAAAGTCGAATGAAACTGAATATGAAAATATTATTAGAAATATAAATGATAATATGAAAGTTTATGATAATTATACAAAAACAATGTTTAATGTATCTATTTTTGAAAAATAGTATAACAAATTTTATATATAGTGTATGAAACAATTTTCAAAAATTAACAATAAATTGAATAAAGAGGATTTTATATATTCGGAAATAACTGCGTTATGTTTCATGAATCCGACTTTTTTTGATTTTCTAAATGATGAGAGATGGAAATATTTAACTCAGGATTCTGTTTTTAACAATTCTTTACATTATGAACTTAAAAAATGGAACATTGAGTTAATGGATAAAGAAGAAATAAGTGTTTGTATAGAAGAACATTGGGATTTTTTAAAGGCTTCTTATAAAATAGCGTTGGAGTTAAAAAGTAGATTTTCCGAAATCGATAAAATATTGGTTGCTCCTAAAGTTTTAAATTTTAAAAAAGGTGATGAGACTATCATATTTAGAGATAAGATACAAGTAGATATGATAACCCAATTGGATTTAGAAAATGTGTTAGATTGTAAAATTTCTACTTTATATACTAAGAATGTAGATTCATTGGTAAATTTATATATTGAACATCTTAAATCTTATTTAAAACCATCTTATTTAGAAGGTTTAATATATTTTCTTGATATTTTTTATGAGAAAAATATGAATATTAATTATTACAATTATAAAAACTATAAGATAGATGGTTTAGGATATAGAAACGAATTTATGCCAAAGTTATATTATAACAATCTTTCAGAATATTGTAAAGATTTATTATTTATAAAAGACGCTTTTAGAGATTATAATTTAATGTTTGATAGTTGGAAAAATATAAAAAATAATACATTAAATAAAGAATATCTTTTACCCATTTTTAAAAATAAAATTAAAGAAGATAGTTTTTTATTTTTAATAGAAAAATATTACTCTCTTGCTAATAAGGATTATTATAAAGCAGATAAAAATGATTGTTTAATACATTTACCATCTAAGGAGGATTTTAAAAATTCTTTTAATGGTGATTTTTTAGTTTCTTATAAAACGAACGATGATAAGGATTTGATTATATGTGTTGTTTGGGGTAATATAGAATTGAGGATTAAAATCGGATTCGGTATTTCTCTTTATGAATTTTACTATGCTGTTGATGTAGTAGAAAACAATGGTTTTAAAAAATTGGATTAGATATATTTATTTCAATTTTCTTGTTATTGTTATACCAAAACCTTGTACATTTTTTGTATATGAACCGATTGAATTCGGGTTTATTTCGTTTGTTGTATTTGGTATTATAGGTGTGTGAAATGTTTCGAAATTTTCATTAGGATTCATAGGTCTTTCCGAAACAATTTCTTCTTCTTGTTCTATTTTAGTAACTTTTACTGATAAATTACCATTGGTGAAATCTTTTAAAACTTTTTTCATAACATATATATTTATTTCAAATTATGTGAAATAGAGAATTTTGTTTTTATATATAAAGAAAAAAGAAAAGTTATGAAATTATTCTTATTACAAGCGGTAATATTTATCATAGGTGTTATTTTATTAATTATCGATGATAGTAGAGGTTATTTTATTAATATGTCTATAATGTCGTATATTGGGACGTTTTTATGTGTTATAGGTATCGCTTTTAGATTTATTTATTCTAAAATATTTGGTTAAGATATTTTAGAATAATTCTTCAATATTCAGAATTTTAGCATTCATATTATTATATGTTGTGATTTCTTTTTCTATTGGAAATGTTATTTTCATTTGAATTTAAATGTGATAATATTTTATCTAAAGTTTTTTCGGATGCAACATAATTTAAATGATTTCCGATTAAATGGCATACTTTATCAAATTTGGTTTTATAATTTGTATCTCTATCACCACCTCCTCCGATTACAACAAAATCATAAATATCATCATAATTAAATCCCGAAGTCATTCCTAACATGATAGAATATTTATCAAAATCCTCGCTAATAGGTATATTTTGTATAATAGGATTTAATGTTTTATAAATATCAAATAATTTGCTGATTTCTTTAATATTCATAATTTCATTTCTCCAAAATTCTTTCATAGAAAAAATTAAAAATTCATTTTTAAGATAATTGGTGTTAAAAGGATATTTCCAATTACCTACTAATTCAGTCATATTTAAAATTTTTGATAAATCTTCACTACGTCTTTGAATTTTTTTTAATTTAGATATTGCATATTCTTTATAATCATCTTCAATATTATTTAGTAAAGATGTGATATATTCGACATCAATAGAAGTTAAATTGTTTGTTAATGATTCGAGTGTTATATTAGTATAATTTTCAAATAATTTAATATGTTTCATAACTTTCAACCTCCAATCTACCCATTTTATATTCGGGATATTTTTTGAATGTATTTTTTAATGAATAAGCCAATTTTTGATTTTCTATACCATTTCTAACTATTTTCATTTTTTTATTACCTATGTAAAAAACTATATCATATTTCATTTTTTTGATAGGTTTTTTTACAACATTGGTCGTTTTTGGATTGAAATCGAAAGAATCGGAACTTTCTATAAAATCTTCTCTGAAGTCTTTATCATCGCCGATATACGTGTGTTGAGTTCCATCGCTTTTTGTATATTCAACTTTAATTTCATCCCCCCAACGTTTTATATCATCTATATAAACAAGTTCCCCAAACAGGGTGTGAAAATTGTTGGTCGTTGATTCTTTAATATAAGATACTCTATTAAAATAATCTGAATCATTTCCATCTACGATTTTTAATTTTATATATGGATATTTTATAATATATTCATCTATAAAATCTAAATATTTTTTACTGTTAGGGTTTTCTAAAACATCGCCTTTTATTTCTATAGCTACTAAATATTTAGATATATTTTTAATATCTTTTTCCACATATTCTTCATATTCGAAAGGTGCTTTTCTACCATCTTTTCCTACACCTAAAGCTGATTTGGGTAAATATTCTTTTTGAGTTCCGTAAATATTACCATTATCAAGTTTATTTTTATCATTATAAAAATCATGTGAAATTAATTTATAATTTTTTGATAATAATTCTCTATCTAAAACTAATCTGATGCTTCTATTTCTATACCAATATCCTTTATTTCTCGTAAAAGACACATTATCGAATATATAAGATTTTTTTAAAATATTTTCACTCAATATATCACATAACCCATTTAAAGAAGTTGTATGATATAAATTTTGTTTATTTACTTTATATTCGTTTAAAAATTTGTCAAAATTTAATATATTTCTCATAAATAAAATTCTTTATCTTCTTTTTTCTTAAACCACCAATTAAAGAAATAATATTCTATTCCCGTAAATGTATAAACAACGTCTTTATAGTTTATATAAACGATTGGGTTATAATCTTGTAATATAACATCTTCTATTTTTACCTCAGCACCTTCGGGTATCATAAATATATTACCCAAATTGGAATATGTTTTAACTTCTTTTAAAGCATTATAATATGAATCTTCTTGTGGGGTGAACCATTTATTTAACGTATCTTTAAACATAGCTATTATTCTAATAGTGTTATCTTTATAACCGTTTATGAGAGGGTGTATTAATATTTTTGAAGAAAATTTAGGTTCATTGATACCACCCCAATCTTCAAATTTACCATAATATAATTCATCTTCTATTGTAAATCTTATATAAATATCTAATAGACCGTTTTGATTAAAAAACATTTTAGCAATATATAAATCCGATATTTCAGAAATATAATCATATCCAATATTATTATAAACCCCGTTTTTAAAAACGCTCTGTCCTATTTGAACAAAACGATTTATTTGGTCTTTTAAATTATTTTTATGTCTATCATAAGCATCAAAAGATAAATTCGGGTCTATTGGTTGTTCCGTACCACTACCGAATTGACTTAAATCTGAATAACCAAATGAAGCAGACAAATTGAGACCGTATTGGTTCGCTCCTATGCCAGGGTAGGCGGATTCATTTAAAAAACCTTCGAAATTTTTAACATGTTTTTTATTTTTCATAAACTATATATTAAAATATTTTTATATGTTTTTAGTTTTTAAAACAATTTCCAAATAACTTCACCACTATCGTATAATTTGTAATAATTATCTTTTTTCTTTTTCATTCTATTCGTTCTATCACACCAATAAAATTTGGGTTTAGAAAGTTTTTGTTTAACAAATCCTAATTTTTCATATACATTACCATTAAATAATCTAAAATCAGTAGAAGTAGTTATTTGATTAAAGCGATAATTCTTTTTAAAATAGTTAAATAATTTAGATATACCACCAACTACACTATAATTTAATTTAGTACAAGTTCTAACAATTTCAAAATTATTATCTTTCTTTTTTAAACACATTAAACAAACTAATTCATTGTTATAATATAAACCTATATTAATATTACTTTTAACGTATCCATCTATATGATTTGATTCTAAGAAATCTTTTACTACCAATTTATCAACCGATTTAACCACACATTTTCTCGCATATATTTTCTCATTTTTATTTAATCGATTAGATATAATTGATTTTACAATATCTTGTTTAAAAACCCATTCATCTTCCCATATATGAAGTAAATCTATACCTTTTTCTAAACATCTTATAGATTTATCTAAATGATAATTCTTATCTTTAAACTTTTCGCTATGCCAATATAATCCATTAAATTCTATAGCTAAATTATATTCGGGTATATAAATATCCAAATGTTTAGGATTTAAAACAGTTTTATCATTTTCTTTAACTTCTAAATCAAAGCTTTTTATGAAGGTTATTAATTCTTTTTCCTTTATAGATTTATTTTCGGATATTGGATGACATATTGTACATAAAGGTATTTTTGAATCAAATCTATATGTATATCTACTATGTGATATAGAAAAAGTATTACCACATATTGTGTGTATAAATTTAAAATTTCTTTTTTTATAATATAAAAAATCATATTCGTTGTTATTATAAAAAAGATTTTTATAATAATCAGTGCATTTATTAATTCTTTTTGTTTTTATAATATTAATTGAACTTTCTTTTTTTAATGGTGTTGAAACACCATATCTTTCCAAATTAGTTTTTTTCGTTTTTTCTTTAATTTCTTCGGTTTGCATCGGATATAATGTTCCATATCTTTCCATTTTACGATTATCGCTTTTTTCTTTAAGTTTTAAAGATTTCCATGTACAAATATTACCATATCTTTCCAAATTAGTTTTTTTTATTTTATCTTTAGTTTCTTCTAAAAATATTATATTTTCGACTCCATATTTTTCCAAATTGGTTTTTTTTATTTTATCTTTAGTTTCTTCTAAAAACATTATATTCTCAACACCATATCTTTCTAAAAATGTTTTTTTCTTTTTATCCTTTATTATATTTGATTGTGATGGATTCTCAACACCATAATTTTCTAAAAAAGTTTTTTTCTTTTTTTCTATTGAACATTTTTGAGAGCATGAATAAAAACCACCATTTGATACATTCTTTATGTATTTACTATATGTTAATTTTTTTTCACTTTCACATATATCACATTTAACATCTACTTTTATTGACGAATTTTTATGTAAATCTTCAACTTTGATTCTAAATTCATCATTTTTATTAAATATATATCCTTTATCTACATAATATTTAATAATATTAGAGTTAAATTTTAAACATATAAATACATATTCACTCAAAATCATATAGAATTATCTTCTTTTTTTAGATATAAGATTGGCAATTTGATTTAGCCAAGATTTACCTTCTCTTTCTATTCTATATCTAATGGTTGAAGATTGTATTTCTTCATTTTTTCTATCAGCGATATCTTTAAATAACCACCATTTAACAGGTTTGAATGCGAAGCTTCTTGTGATGGTATAATTGAATATAGATGTTTTAGTATTAAATATAAGTCTACTCATTCTTCTTTTTATTAATGTTGATTTACTTCTATTAAATATAGGGGGTTCTATTTCTCGAATACTTTCTTTTATAATAGGTGTAGGTTCTTTAGGTATACTTCTTTCATCTGAAATACCAATTATATCTGCACCCGATTCATCCCAATCTGTTGTTTCATCGTCAATAATTATAGAAGATGCATTGTAGAAAGAATTAATAAAATGATAATAAGAAGTTTCATCTATCTCACGTTCTTTTCTACCATCGTTTATAAATGTTGTTTTTACACGACACCATCTATCAATGTCTTTGACAGAATATCCGTTCATTAAATCGTTTATTTTGTTAACACCTTGTCCTTCGTCAAATCTATAATAAGCAACAAGTGATTTTAAAGGATTCAAATATGCTTCACGCTTTAATATAAATCTCCAATTTGTTTGGATTTCTTTATCGGTTCTTGCGTAATTAAATATTCTAAATTCGTCTATAAACCCTTCAAAATTACGTCTACCGTTTGAAACTGCCGAATCAGTACCAATTAATATATCCCAATTTAGAGTGTCTGAATCGACTCTTAAATAGTAATTTAAATTGATATAGTTTTTCTCAAATTCAGCATATGCTTTATCGATAGTTGTGCTCCAATTATCATATTGCCATTTTAAATCCGAGTAATTAGCATCTCTTAAACCTTTAATAACTTCTTTCCAATAAACTGTTTTATTATCTTGTGAAGCGGTGTTTCTAAACTTAATAGCCATAACACTATCAGTGCCTATATTAGGGTGTTGTGAACCGTGTACAAATAGAGGTCTTCTTTCCATAAATTGTGCTAACAATTCTACTTCGTCGGGTGTTCTGTCAATAATTTCCCCCGAATCATCAAGAGGTTCTAAGTAAGATGTTGTTTCCTTGTCTAACTCACCATCTATCCAAATTTGTTTAGTTTGTGTTTCGAAATCTGAAACACATGCTACATGATGCCAATTACCATCATTTATTTCTAAGTCTGAAGTTAATATATGTGTTGTAAACCCTCCTAATAAATTAACGTGACAAGTTTTAAATGCCAACTTATCGCTTTCTCCAAATTTGCCAATAATCCATGTGAAATTGTTAAATGATTCGTCTACCCAAACATCTTTTTCAGTATCTTCGCCTTTATAAAGTATTGTTTCCCAATCTCTTTCCCAAGCATCTATTTTAATCCAAAACTCTATAGAAACGCTTCGTATTTTACCACTTCTTCTATCATCTCTTAAAGAAGTCTTGCTAAACTTTTCTGAAATCATTTGAGTATTTGATGAATATATAGTATTTGTAACGGTGAAGTCTTTTTTAGTATTTAAAATTATATCAAAGTTAAAATATGAACCTTCGAGAGTTGATTGTATTTTAAATATAATATTATTATTTATATTGGAAATAATAGATGTTTGATAAACGGTTGATGAAAGTTCGTTATTAATTAATTCTAATACTGTTATTTGGTTGTATTTTATATTTGTTAAGGGGTCTATTAATGGTATAGATATATTAATAACACTACCGTTTTTAGGGACGATGTTGAAGTCTAATCTCGTATCTCTGAATATAGAATACCACTTTAAATTAACATATGGTTTACTTAGTGTTCCAAATTGTTCCCCTATATAAACCACTTTTTTACCATCTAATATGTGGGTATTTCTATCGGGTTCGAATGTAAATTGTGTATCATTTGTTATTCTCATAGTACCTACTGAATCACTAAATGCAAAATTTGCATTAAATCCTCTATTGGAGAAGTTTTCAAATCCTGACATTTTATAAAACTCGTTTAAAATTATAATTTCACCAAATTTTGAATTTTGGAAACTTAAATCATTAGGATTTGTATTAGGTGATGGATTTTGTGAACCATATTCAAAGAAATGATACATAGTGGCTCTATCAAATCTCGCACTCTCAGTAAAAGGATTTACAGGTATGTTAATATATGATTCATATCCAAAGTGTTTACCATTTTTAATAGCATCTTTTAATGATGTACCTGAACCCGCTCTTAAACGATTTAAAATATCAATATATATATTACCGTTCCAATTTTTAGGCAATGGGTATTTAGTATAGTTATAAGGAACTTTTCCTATTCTACCACTTCTTTTTTTAGCAGCCAATCCCGCAAACTCTCTCCAAACATTGGCAATAGAAGTATCATATATGTCTAATTCTGCTTCGGTATATTTTGGAGATTTACTTATTTTCGAAAATGCGGGATAGTTAACGATATCTTTATTTTCATCATATTTTTTAATGAATGAACCAAAAAGTATATCTCCCAATTCATTTTTTGTATTTTTTGTTAAGTAGTAATTATCGGTATTAACATCTAAAATATTTATACCTTGTAAGGAATTCATCTCTAATTTAAAACTCATATCTAATGTATTATTAAATGTTAGCGAGGTCATATTTGATGATAAAGAAACTTTTATTTCAAGATTATACGTATTAAAATCTGAATAATTAGAATTTAAATTTAATGCGATTATATCCGAATATTTTATATAAATAAGAGTGCTAATATTTTTATGAAGAGTGAGTGGATTAGCTACAGTTGCATTTGCGAAATCTTTAATGGTCAATCTTTTTCTTTCTCCTGTTTTAGATATTAAAGTAAACTCATAATCGGTGAAAACATTACTTTCGTTCGGTGCAGTTACAATAAACCCGTCTATATAATTGAATAATAATTTATAATCGATACCTTTTACTATTTCAACATTTTTTATAAACGTTCTATTATTTAGTGTTAATCCGTTTATATTCAAATTATAAAAACGTCTTTCTCCTGTTATTTCGTTTTGAATATAATTTTGATAATTATCATCTTCGACTAAATAGTTTTCTTGATTGAATTTTTCTTGGTCAGGTATTCTTAAATATTCTGTAACGCCATCGTAATGAATAGTATACCCTCCCAATTTAGGACTTTGATTTGTAGGTACATCTATTTTTTTAGATATATAATAATAACTCGGTTCAAAATTAGCAGAAAATATGTATCTTGTATCGAAGTCGTAACCATATTCATCAACCATTGGATATATTGATTTTTCTTTATCAGATAGGCTCTGTATTTTTAGAATAGATGATATATTATTACATTTTGAGAAAATCAATTCTTCTATTTGACCGAAGCCCGATAATATAGGTGTTTTAGCACTTGATTTCGGGTCGTAGAATTTCCAATTGCCTTTAGATAATATAGGTTTAATGTTATTATCACGCAACTCTTTATACATTAAAGGTCTGAATAATGCTATATTTTTAAACATTGGCACATATACGGAATCGTATCTAAAAAGAGATGGTTCTGTTTCGTCTTCTAATTCCCAACTTTCTCTTCTATCTATATTGTTTTGTGATATCGACTTAGCAATTGGGTAGTTATTATAAGTATTGATATCGTTAACAGAATCTATTTGTAAACCATCTGTTGTGAATAGTGCTGTTGTATTGTTTGATTTTATCTTTCTATTATCTAATGTATTATTTATTTCAAATTTTGGTATATTATCAACAACATTTGTAATAAATGCATTTTCTTTTATAAGAAACTCTTTGGGTAATTCTGTTTGGATTATGAAATCTGTATTTTCCCACGACATGACTTTTACAACAGGTTTATTATTTTCTAATTTGTTATAAACGTGTATAAAATTTACTTTTTCTTTATTTAATTCACCTTTAGGGTCGAAATTTTTATTTTGTAATAAATTTAAAATATCGAGTAATTTAAAATCTCTCGGTCTTATACCTATTCCAAAATTGTTAATTTTGAACTCTAAATTATCCCAAATTGTTGGGTTGATATCACGAGTATCGTTCATATCATTATACCAATGGTCGATTTCGCAAGTTTCAGCATTGATGAATTGATTATTATCGGGATTTATTAATTGAATGGTTTCATCTGTATTAATGTAAAGATGGATTAATATATTTTTCCAATAATCATTCAAATATATATCAACACCCATATTAGAATTCCCATTTCCTTTAACATATTCATTAGAGAATGTTGATTTTTTCTTACCGAATATGATGCTAAATTTATAATCTTTGTATTTTTTATTAGCAGTAGTGATAATATCGTCGATGAGTAATGTTCCATTTTTTTCTAATTCAACACTATCAAAAACGACTTCTTTAACATCACTTACTAAATATTTAACACCTCTGAATATTGTTTCTGAGTCTGAATATTCATTATTATTAATGAATATTGAAAATTTATTAGTTAAATCTAAATCATCGCTTGTTAATTGGTCTGATTTCAAAATTGATTCGAAGTAATCATATCCACTACTTAAATATGTATCAATATCAAAATAATCATTATTTAAATGTAATGTATAATATTGATATTGCTGTTTATCTATTAAATTGAATCTATAGAAATAATCTAAATTTTGTTGATTTCTTTCTACAAAGTTTCTATTGGTTTTTGGATTTGGTTGGTTATTATATATTCCAAAATCCAAACTATAATTCAAACGATATGGTTGGTCGTGTGAACCGATAGAATTTAAAGATGCCCATTTTACTATGGATTGATTTTTATCCCATATGTTTGTTAGGTTGTTATTTCTAATTTCCCATAATTCATCCGAACTTATATATTCTGATGATACAGGAATATAATTTATATCTATTTCATCATTAGGGTCAACCGATTTAATTTGTGGTAAAGGTTTTTTAATATCTGATATTTCGTTTTTACCATTTATACCCCATGTCAATTCTTCATATAATTTTAAATTATCGGTATTGTTTTTAAAGTTTAATAATCCTAACACATTTTCACTATCGTCTTCCAATCTCCAAATATAATTCTCTTCTCTGTAGAATGGTCTATTTAAATTTAAAAGAGAATCATTATACTTATACCAATTGCTACCATCTTTATATCCTTGAAATAATTGCCAAGAACTTCCATCTAAATCGGTATAATATAATTCATTTGCCGTGTATGGATTACCCGTAAAATAATTAATTTCTCCACGTCGGTCTCTTAAATTTAAAGGTCTATTATTTTCATCTAATATGGGAATTCTTCTCGCTCTTTCACCTTTTATAGTGTTAATATTTAAAGGATTTTCACGATAATCTTTTGCATAAAACTTTGGTTCTATGTTTCCTTTTACTTCATATTTCTTTTCATATTCATATCGTGTATAATTACTTTCTATTCTATCGAAATCAAAATCTTTAATATCTGTAAAATTCAATCTATAAATATTGAAAATTGGTATGGGAGAATCGAATGGTATCGTTTCTATTTTCGTATTTTGATAATATTTTGGGTCTTGAGTTAAAATTCCATTATTAATCCATTTAGTAATATTCGTATTATTAACTTCGATAGCCCAATCGGTGTTAATATAATATTTGTTTGCTAAATTAGGAACATTGGATGCATATTTTTTAACTACATAGAAATTGCTTTCGATTTCTATTAAATATAAATCTGCTTCTTCGAAATTATCTATTTTGAATTTATTATCATATTCTTTAATTTCTAAAGTAAATAACATTTTTTCTTCACCGTTAATAATTTCTTTTGTATAGTTTCTTTTAAATTTTATTAAAACGGTGTTAGAATTTTCTATGATGTTATATCCTGTTATACTATTAAATTCTACATTATTAGTAATTGTTATTCTATCTTCGTAAGTAGTACCCGTTGTATAATCATTTCCCAAATCGTTTATTAATACTTTTTTAGCGTTTTTTAAATCATTAAGAGATAAACTATCTATAAAGGTTTGTTCTAATTCGTCGATATTTATCAAGTCTTCATTAGTTCTTTCGATATTAATATCAGCAACTATTCTATATAAATAATCACCTATAATAGAATTTGTATCGAATATGTTACTTGTATTATTTTTTATTTTTTCTAAACGATAGAACTTTTTCTTCCATTCTATCCAATAAGTATTATTATCTTTCCAACCATTTTTAATAGGGTCATATGAATACATTCTATTGTCGATTTCTTGGATAAATGTATTGTCTTTAATATATGGAATTTTACTCGCTTCTATTATATCTAAAGATTCTATTTGCACAAAAGGTATAATATTCAATTCGAATCCTTTAAAAGGCGATGTTGTTTTAACATTAACTTTTTCATCTATATAAAACCCTAAATATCTATTAATAGAATAATTTTTTAATGATGTTGGTGTTGCGGGGGTATCGTCAAATAAAAACTTAAAATTTATAATATCGGGATAAATTAGATTATTATTCTCCCATAATTTAGTAACATATTCTTCTGTTTTGAAAATAGGGGTATTTTGAGATTGAATATCGAATAAATTTATATATTTAGTGTGCCAACCACTTGCTTTAACATCAATTCCCGATATTTCGGTTAATGCTATATCACCATGTTTAACAATAAATGGGTGTTCGGGTAGACCTATATCATCTACAAAGTTTTTTTTCAACCAAGCTCCTAATGTCGAATTTGTTGTTAAATCAAATCTTTTCACAAATTTTAATTGATTTAGTATACGTTCTCTGAAATTATTAGAATCGGAATCCTCGCTCACAGAACCTAAACCATCGACTCTCAATATAATAAAATCTGTTGGTATTATATCTCTTTTTATGTAAAGAGGTGCGGTATATTCATATTCTTCATTATAGAAATTATCGCTTATGAATTGAGCACCGCTAAAATATGTATCATCGAATTGAAATTTATAGTCTGTATATGTTTCGGCGATATCGTTTAGATTTCTAATACCAAAAATCGTAGAATTTTCAACATTTTTATAAAATATAGGTAGTACTTCTTTCCAATATTCGTCATATTTTATTAAAAAGTGTTTAAATCTTTCGTTACGAAGCGTATCGTTGGCATCGAATGATTCTAAATACATTTTATAATCCGATGATATTACTAATTTAACATTGGATGTTAATGCGGGGTTTGTTCTTACTATGGAAAAACTTTTCTCTATCATTTTATTTTATAAATTATTATACTATATATTTAAACTACGAGGCTTTAGATGTTAAAAAATAGAAAAATAACGGGAGAAATAGTAGTTTATATATATGCTAAAAAATAATACAATGGATACTATTAATATAATTTGTTCTCATAAATATAATAATTTTTTAAAAAAATTACCTGAGTATAAAATGGATTTGGGTCGAAACTATACTAAAAAGGATGAAATTAATAATACTTTAAACCCTAATATAAAAGACTATTTTGTTTTAGAATTTTTTAATGAATCTAAAGTTCTTATTTATAAAGTTGGTGTTATAGGGATAATATCGGTTTATACGATATCTGAATTAAATTTACCAACCAATGAGATTATCGTTTATAAAAATGGAAAATTTATAAAAAAAGAAATAGATTTAAATATGGCTGAAATAAATATTGAGAAAAATATTGCGGAAATATTGTGGGAAATATAGATTAGTATATATTATCGCTTAAACGTCTTTTTTCTTTTCTTTTAAAGTCTTCTATATCTTCACCATTCTTAGGTGTTTTTAAAATTCTTTTCTTAACTTTATTTAAGAATTTATTAAAGCTTTTTGCGTTGATGTATTTAATACCAATCATCATATCGGTTTGTTTTAACAATTCTTGTGTTTCATACTCGTATATAGAAATGTTCATTTTAATATTTTCTACTTTTTCAACAATTGGTAAATTTTCAATAGGTGTATATAGAACTTTATATTGATATAACGGACTATCTATATTATCGTAAAACCAAACTGTTGTGTCTTTTTCAGAACATTCTAATGAATCTAATTCATATTTTTCTTTTAAGAAATCATAAGAGAACCAATAGAAAATGTGTTCTTTTAACTCGGAAAAGAATTCTTTATCGGCAACCAATTTTAATTTTGGTAAATGTTTAAAATCGACACTATTATTATTTTCTTTTATAAAACTGTTAAAATCTTTTATATTTTTCATATACTATATATAAAGTTTTATATCTGTTTTATTTGTTATCTATTAAAAATTTTTTAATTTTAACGATTCTAAATTTATTTTTTAAGTATTTGAGCATCTCTTCTTTTGTAATATTTTCAACTTTTGTAATATTATATTCACTTTTAACGATTAAATCTTTTTTCTTGAAATCGTTCGTATCTTCGTAATAATCTAATAGTGATACAGTGAAAGTTATTTTATTATGTATGAAAGTATATCCGATACCACTTATCCATTTATATTTACCACCTTCGTGTATTAATGATTTTTTTATTTTAATTTCATTGAAAACTAAACCTTCTGTGATATTGTATATCTTTTCTAACAAATTAAAAATTTCATCATTATTGTTTTCGGAATTCATAGGTTTTTTAATTTTTTATGCTTAACAAGGGTCTGTTTTTTTATATATAAAAAAAATATAATGTATTTAAATGACTATTAAAAACTCTTTTGTCAACTTAGCCTCTGAAATAGAGACTCTTGCTAACAATTCTTTAGAAGTATTATCTTCTTTAGATAAAATTGTAAAATCGAATGAAAGTGAGGTGCAAATTTCCGTTACAGGTGCGGATGGTCAAACACAAACAATTTCTATGCCGACTATAGGTTTTTTAAAAGGTGAAATTGATAGGTTGAATCAAAATTTAAAAACATTGTCTTCTGTAGATAGCAGAGGTGCTATTATTCAACCATCGAGAAATGAATATAAAAGAATTATAGTTTCTGATATTAATAGAGAACCGAATCCTATTCCCGAATTAAAGCCTATAAGTAATTTTATGAGCGAAAAGAATTTGTTTTTTGATGCTCTACTAAATCCAATATTAAAAGTACGGTTAGATTTAACTAATAAAATTGAAAATAATGTTAGAAAGGTTTTATCTAAAAGATATATTATTAATTTTGAAAATGATGAGTTTGGAATTCCTACTATAACGGGTCAGTTAGCTATAGATTCTTTTAATGAAAATTTTAAAAATAGAACTGATGTTACTATTGATGAATTAGAGAATTGGATAGCTAATACACCCGGTATAGACACTGATAAATTGGGTTCTAAGATAGTTTATGATGAACAAGAATTTGATTTAGAATATAATAATATTCAATATGAAGGGTTTTTTACTATTTTAGGGACGGATGAAGATACTATAAATAGAAAAATGTATTTTCAAATAGATACTTTAGATTATTATGAAATCAACACGGGTCAAAAAAGACAATTGGCAATTAACGATGAATTGATAATAAATACGGATGTATCGACTACTCGATATAAAGTAATAGAGATAAATAATCAAGCATCTGAGTTGAGAATTAGAATGGAGCGTGTAGAGGGGTTTGAACCTATCCCCGTGTCTGTGGTTGGTGGTATGAAATTTTATTCACCTATTATTAATAATAAAAGTGTTGATATATCGATTGGGTTTAATGAATATAACGTAGTTTTTTTAAAAGCTATAAATACTGATAATTATATCGTTTCAAGAAAATTTAGTAGAGGTGTTGCTTATTATACTAATGATTTAACATTATTATCGTCCGATAATAATGGTCAGAATGGAAAATCTATGCAACAATTTTATATAGAAACTGTTAAAGATTTTGGAGATTTATTAAAAGATTATGTTGATAGACAAATACCAAGAAGTAAAGGTGTTAAACCTAATGCACCTATTTTAAGTGATACTAATTTTAGAGTTGTTCAATCCAATAAGTTTTTAACCGAAACTACTACTATTGAAGAACAAAGACGTAATCATAAACAAATAAATGATTTGCGTTCTAAAATAGATGAAACTAATAAAACTATTCAAGAAAAAAAACGTGAATTATTTGGTAAAAAATTTAGAAATCAAAAAGATAAAAATGATGTACAAAATCAAATAACACAATTAACTCAACAAGTACAGAGCGACTCTGCTTTGTTACAATCAACTGTTAATGTATTATTAGCATCTACCCAAAATAATACAACTGTTGATGCTGAATATGAACTACAGGGATTTTGGCAAATGCCGACACCTGTTGAAAATGGTCAAACACGACCACAAGAGGCTATAACTTTTTATATCGAATATAAATACTCAAATATAGATGGTAAAGAGTCTGAAAATGAAACTTTCAAAGTTACGGAAAGCGATGGAACATTAATAAACGCAGTTTTTTCTCCATGGAAATCCTTGTGGAATCCTATAAGACGTAGAGTTTTTGATATAGCAACTCAAAGTTATATGTGGGAAATTCAAGATTTAAGTAATATAGATATTCCGAATATAAACTCTATCGGATTGCCTATTAGACCTAATGAAAGAATAACTTTTAGAGTTAAAACTGTATCTGAGGTAGGTTATCCCGATGCATTATTAGAGTCTGATTGGAGTAATGAGTTGACAATTACATTTCCTACCGAATTACTTCAAGCACGAAATCCTCAAGAAATTTTCCAAAAAAATGCAGATTTGGAAAATTTGAGAAGTAAAATAGAGAGTGATTTGAATGGTAAGGGGTTGACACAACACTTATCGGATTCTGTTGTTTTTGAAAATAAATATTTCCCCCATATTACTGATAATATAGGTAGTTATGATGCTAATGGTAAATTGATAACATTAACTGATAAAATTAAACAATTGGAGAAATCAGACCCCGTTGAAGCTGAGAAAGATATTTCTTTATTAACACCTTGGGCTAATGCGGGAGGTGGGAATTCTGTTGCAAAATATTACTTACATGAGGGTCGTGTTTATTTAAGTGGTATGATAAGAGTTGATAGAGGTAGTAAATTTAAAGCTGTTGGTGATAGATTTCCGAATGTTGATGTTTTAGTTTATGGTTCGAGGACACAAAATACGAATTATAGTAGAATAGGGTTTTTACCGATAGGATATAGACCTAAAAATATAATTAAGTTATCATCAATAACATATTCAGGAAATAATTCTCAAGGAATAGATTCTAAATCTGCACAGATAGAGATTTATCCAAATGGATTAATTCTTGGGGTGCAGATATGCACTACTTGGTTATCCCTCGATGGTTTAAGCTTCAGGGCTTTTCAATAGAATTAAAAGAATTTGAGAATTTATTAACCCAATTACCTATGAAATTACCTATTTCGGTAGGAAAGGATAAAATCAAATATATTATTAATGATATCCAAACCCATTTATAAGATTTGAAAATAAACCCAACTCTAATATAAATCTTTATGAGAACTGCATTTATTCTTGTCCAATAGTCGATGTTATTCTCTTTTACACCGTCTTCTATACTTCTTTTTTTAGAATCTCTTATATCTTCCATTTTATATAGGGGTTTTTATATTTTTTAATAAATTATTCGAAACATGTGTGTAAATTTCAGTTGTTTTTATATTAGAGTGTCCTGCAATTTTCTGTATTATTCGTGTATCAATACCTGATTCTAACATTGTAGTAAAGCATGAGTGTCTTAAACTATGAAATGATTCGGTTTTAGAAATGTATTTTTTAAATATTTCTTGACATGATTTTATTGAATATTTTAAATTGTTTTGACCATTAAATAGATATTCTTTTGGTTTATAATTTTTAAAATATATTCTTAAAAGTGATAAAATATTTTCAGAAAGTGGAACATATCTATCTTTTTTACCTTTTGCATTCTCAATATGTATTAACATTCTTTTAGAATCAATATTTGATATTTTTAAATTAACAATTTCCGATACTCTCATTCCTGTTGAAAACGCTAAAGATAAAATACTTCTATGTTTTAAATTTTGTATATTTGATATTTTTTCTATTAAAGATTTAGAATCGATAATTTTAGGTAAGTGCTTTTCTTTTCTTGGTCTTTTAAATGAAACTTTATCATACTTTTTATTAAGCACATCTTTATACAAAAATCTTATAGAATTAATAACTTGATTCTGTTGCGATATAGAAGTAAAATTATAATTATCTAAATAAGATTGAAAATCATTCGAATTAATTCTCTGAATATTATCACTTTTTGAATTTAAAAATTGTTTTATATAATGTAAATATAACAAAATAGTCTTATTTGAATAGTTTAAATAATACAACTTTTGTTCACAAATTTTGTATATTTTATCATTTTTCATATTTTAATCTGTTGATAATTAATAATTTGGTGGCTATTGCTTATATATTATAGTTAGCAGTAATACTACACCCCATCTCCGAATGAAGTTACTACGTTAAAATCTTTTTCTTTTCTTTTTTCTTCCACCCTCTTTAAAGAAATATTAAAATAATCCATATTATTCTCTAT
>JACCDZ010839457.1_pt1 | contig 18560 bp, 18 predicted proteins | sample 7449551 | NCBI WGS metagenome assembly JACCDZ01 (sample SAMN15323452, study PRJNA562643) | freshwater metagenome | isolation source: river surface water | place: USA:Blue River Watershed | collected 2017-08-18
CTTCGGAAATATCCCAGAATATTCGGACGCCCAAACTCATTATTAAACGCAGCGCCACCAAGCGGTCCTTCGATCATGATGGACAGTGGCGACGCAATCCGAGCCGGCTGATGGGGCACCCCACTGAAGTCGAGGCGTGACACGGTAAATCCCGTCAGTCCCGCACGAGGCTCAGCGCCACGACCGGTGGCTCCCTCGTCTCGAATTTCACCCCCCGCTCCTGTTGCAGCGCCCGGAAATGGCGAAATCGCCGTGGGATGGTTATGCGTTTCCGCCTTTAACACGGTATGCACCTGTTCTTGCCGTTGGCGATAAGCAGACGGCTGCCCCGACTGCGGCGCAAACCGAATGGCGGTCGCCTGATGCAAGATCGCCGCGTTATCCGCGTAGGCCATCACTGTGTGCTGCGGTGTCACGGCATGAGTATGTCGAATCATCTTAAACAACGATTCGGGCTGTAACACACCATCCACCGTGAAGTCCGCGTTAAAAATCTTGTGTCGACAATGTTCTGAGTTCGCCTGGGCAAACATCATCAGCTCGACATCGGTTGGATCTCGTCCCAGCGAGAGGTACGCCTCCACCAGATAATCAATCTCGTCCTGAGAGAGCGCCAACCCCAGTGTCTGATCTGCCCGGCTAATTGCCTCGCGGGCAGTTTCGGAAGACTCTCCCAGCGCAATTGTCTGAAGCGGTGCGGAAGGTTGTGCGTCCAGAATATCCAGCGGCAAAGGATCCGCAAACCAGGACTCTGTCATACGGTCATGCAGCGTCGCGGCCACCGCAGCAATCCCCTGCGAATCGGATGACTTCAATACGATATCCACCATCATTGCCCGCTCAACACGAGCGACCGACGAGAATCCGCAGGAGGCCAAAATATCGGTCGCCTTCGACGACCATGGTGAAATGGTTCCCTTGCGGGGAACTACCCAGAGGCGAACCGAGCCCTTTGGTGCTAGCGGCACTGCGGGCGATGCAGACAGAATCGCCAAAAGCTGGTGGTTTGCGATGAGGGCTTCCCGTTCAGCCGGAGAGACCCCCTCGGCCAAAACGAGCAGATACGCCCACCGCGACGACACGGACGAGGCCCCCGGAGCGACGGCCTGAATCTTGGAAAGGACTTGGGCAAGGCGAAAGTCGGAAAGCGCCGATTCGCCCGAAAGTAACAACGGTGGGGACATCCCCGAATTATACGGTGCGGCCCGCCGCCAGCCTTAGCGTGGCATCACATCGGGACGCGAGTTCCTCCGCATGGGTCACCAGAACCACGGTGGTGCGATTACGGGCTTGAAGGTCGAACAACAGGTTGGCGATCAGCTCACCATTTGCCGCATCGAGGCTGCCCGTCGGTTCGTCAGCAAAAATCAGTCGAGGGTGCGTCACGAAGGCCCTGGCGAGCGCTACCCGTTGTTGTTCCCCGCCCGAGAGCGTCTTAGGGAAATGCGTCAGACGCTGGGACATCCCGACCTGACCGAGCATCTCTGTCGCCCGGGCTCGGCAGTCGTCAGCACCGAGGAGCTCAAGCGGCAGCATCACGTTCTCGAGTGCATTGAGGTGCCCCAACAGCTGAAACGACTGGAACACGAATCCAAGCCGACCATTGCGACGCGCCGCCCGGTCATCTTCCGATAACTGATCGATCCGCTCGCCGAACCAGAACACCTCGCCCGAGGACGGAGTATCTAAACCGGCAAGAATGCCCAATAGCGTGGACTTTCCGCTGCCGGAGGCCCCAAGAATGGCTAAAGACCCCCCCTCTGGGACCGCCAGCGAGACATCTTTCAGAATATCGAGGGATCCTGCGGTCTCTTGAACCGTCTTTGTAATAGAGTTGGCTTGAATTGCGTTCAAAACTTTCCTTTCAACACTGCTTCACGACCTGGTCTTCGATCACGCCTGTATAACCCATGGCTCACCTGCCCCACCTTTTCAAAAAACCGTCTGCATCCCAGTTTCTCTTCTCGATCCTCGTCTTGATCGGTCTCGGGTGTTCGACGATCGCGGCGCAGGCCCAACCGACTGTCAAGACGCCCACCATCATGGTGTTCGGTGACAGCCTCTCCGCGGAGTATGGCCTAAAGCGCGGCACAGGCTGGGTCAGCCTGCTACAAGACCGCTTAAAGCGATCAGGGTTCCCACATCTTGTCAGTAATGCCAGCATTTCGGGGGAGACTACCGCCGGCGGACTGAGTCGACTCCCTGCCGCCCTCAAACGCGTGAAACCGGACTTCGTCATTTTGGAGTTGGGTGGCAATGATGGCCTTCGCGGTCTTCCAGTCGGGTCCACGAAAAAGAACCTCGCCCAGATGGTTGCGATGACGCGCGCCAGTGGGGCAATCCCGCTTCTGGTCGGGATTCGGGTACCGCCGAACTATGGGCCGCAATACGCCCGCCAGTTCGACGGGCTATTTCAAGAACTCGCACGTGCAACCGAGACAGCATTGGTGCCCTTTCTGCTGGACGGCATTGCTGAGAATCCGGCCATGTTCCAGCCAGACGGAATTCATCCAAACGAGGCGGCACAGCCTCGCCTGTTGGATAACGTCTGGCCAGCGCTCAACCGACTGCTGGTGCCCGCGTCGTGAACCCGATGCTGATCCTTGTCACTGGCGTGTGGCTCCTTGCCCTGAGTCAACCCGCGCACGCCCTTGATTTTTCAGATATTGCGCAGGAGGGTCAGCTGCGATTTCTCACAAGCCATCCGGATCCCGGAAGTTATCACTATGATTCTCGCGTGCGTATCACTGAGGATAGTTTTGACTCAGGAATCGTATCGCTACAGACCTGCCATCGACGACTAGATCCGATTCGAAAGATTGTGATTGCCTTCAACCCGAAACGCCTGGTGGCATTAGAAATCGTCTCCGCAGACGGCGTTGGATCGGTCGAAGTAAAGGGCCATCATGTCGAGATGACCAACGTCAGTCGCGGCGCATCCATCTGTATCGACCTGCAGTCCAAAGCCCTTGATCGTCTCGATAGTGAGACCTACCGACTTCAGGCAGGCCCGCTGATGCGACGTTATCTCGACGGCTACCTTCCGATGCAGGCCAACCTTCGTTTCGAATGGCCAAGAAACAGCCTTCGGCTCAAATCGACAAATCCGCCCCCCCAGCCCGGTGTTCGGCTTCTGACGGCGGAGAGTACTGCAGAGCTCGAAGTGATTTTCGCTGGCCGCCTACTCGCCAACATCGACCTTACTAGGCCTTCACCTCAGTAAAAAAGCCCCAGTGAAAGGGGCTTTTAATACGTCGATAAAAACCACCGTCGCTGGAAGCTACTTAAACTGGTAGTAGGTATCGTTGAGATACCGAGCGACGTGCTGAATGTCTTCCTCGAACCACCCGGAGTTGGTTCGGTTATTACAGAACTCGATCATGCCTTTGAGTTTTGCAGGCGTGTCCATTTTACGGAACAAATCCGAGTACAACTGCGTGCCGTCTTTATCCGGAAACATACTGTTATGGCAGTTCATGCAACGCGGATCGTGCAGCTTCTTTCCAATCGCTGGATTACCCTTGGGAAAGGGATTCGCAGATACCGGGGCGACTAGCCACGGCAAGGCGAGTGTCGCTGCGACAACGATTCCTACCAGACGATGTTTCATACCAGACCCCTCTGCTCGACCGACTCACGCATTACGCCATTCCTGGGTTACCTTTTACACCGATGAGACGCGGCGTATTGAGCTTACGCGGCGTGATCCGCTTCTTATCCTTGAGCCAGGTCTCAACCACTTCCCAAATTGGCTCACCCTTAGCGCCCTCGGCCACAGGCGCCCAGCCCGCAACCTTGTAGCTCTTATTCGCTTCGATAGGCTTCCCATTAAGACGCATATCGGTGATCCGACTTCCCATCTTCGCCCCGGGCTCACAAGCGTAGGTGAGACCACCGACACGAACCATGTCACCCCCCTGCTGGTAATAGGGGTCCGGATTAAACAGGTTGTCGCAGACGTCTTCCAACACGGTCTTAATCATTTCCCCCGACATCGGTGTGACGGTCGTATACGGATAGGTAATCGCCGTCTGGTCCATGACATGCTCACGCGTGATCGCCTGACCCGAGAGCACACTCGTTCCCCAGCGAAACCCGGGCGAGAAGGAGATATCCGCCCCCTTCACGTCGATCAATGCATCACAGATCAGCTGATCAAAAGTGCCGTTGAAATTACCCCGACGATAGAGCAGCCCATCTGTCACTGCGAGTTTTTCCTCGAGCTTTGCCTTGTAAGGTGCCCGTACCTTATCAATCAGCGCCTGCATCTCTTTGTCGGCGGGCAGCATATTGGAAAACACTGGCAGTAAAGAATATTTGAAGCCCGCAATCTTGCCGTCACGGACATCGAAATCCATGACCCCAAGAAACTTTGAATTCGAACCCGCATTGGTCACCAAGGTCTTTCCACCGGGGTTATCGACGATCACCGGCTGGGGGACGCCGTCATGGGTATGACCACCGAAGATGGCATCGATGCCTCTCACGCGGGACGCCATCTTGAGATCGACGTCCATCCCGTTGTGGGAGATCACCACCACCACCTTTGCCCCCTTCTTACGGACCTCGTCGACCATCTTCTGCATGTTGTCGTCTTGGATACCAAACGACCAATCGGGCACCATGTAACGGGGGTTTGCAATCGGCGTATAGGGAAACGCCTGCCCAATCACGGCAACGGGAATACCGTTCTGCTCACGAATGACATAGGGCTTAAAAACCTGGTCACCAAAGTCAGTCGTCTTGACGTTCTGCGCAAGAAATTCAATGTTGCCAGCAAAGTCCTTCTTGACAATTTCTTCAACACGCTTTGCACCGAGCGTGAACTCCCAATGCGGCGACATCATGTTGACGCCAAGCAGCTTGCAGGCATCGACCATGTCCTGACCATTGGTCCAGAGCGCAGTTGCAGAACCCTGCCAGGTATCGCCACCATCTAGCAGAAACGCGTTTGGACGGTCTGAGCGCATCTTCTTCACGAGCGTCGCAAGATGGGCAAAGCCCCCGACCTTTCCGTAGGCCTTGGCTGCCTTTTCGAAATCCAGATAAGTAAAGGCATGTGACAGTGCGGTATTCGCAGGCACCTTGTGGAACTTCAGGAACTCCTCGCCAACGAAATGGGGCGGGCGTCCGTTCATCACCCCAAGGCCAATGTTGACACTCGGTTCACGGAAATAAATCGGTGTGAGCTGTGCATGGCAGTCAGTGAAGTGCAGAAAGCTGACGTTTCCGAACTTCGGGATGTCATAGAGCTTTGGCCCCTTCGTCGCGACCTGTGCGGCGTTCGCCCAGGACCCAAACATGCCGCAGGCAGAACCTGCAGCCATCACATTTAGAAATTCACGACGATTAATCTGCATCTTACCGACTCCATCACCAGATCTAGAAAAACAAAACGCCCAGTAGAGATCTCTGCTGGGCGATCACAACCGTTACTGATTAACCGGGGAATTTGGATCTAACAACAACGCCATCAGATCCTTGATCTGTGCCTCGGTCAAAATCCCCTGATGCCCAAACCGGGGCATGTTCGTGCAGGCATTAAAGGCCTTGGCGTTATAGATTTTGCCCCAGGTGTACTTCACAACTGCTTCGGAATTGCCGCGAAGCTTGCCATAGTTGTACAGGCTCGGGCCGAGCGTGCCGTAGGAAATCTCAGCCTTGCTGATCTGGTGGCAGTTATAGCAGTTACCCCCATTCGGCGTGCTTGCACTATCACTATAGGTGCTGCCGCGACCGTCTTGTGCGAGTCGCTCCCCTGCCTTCCAGTCGCCCAGAAACTTACCGTCTGACGGATACTTGATAGTCGCGAATTCAGCACCCTCAAGCTTTCGCGTCATTTCGCCGGAGAGCGGTGCACCGGCGAGCTCCGCCTGCGTACAGGCCAGATTCACCGCGTCTTGGTTAATGCGGTCTTTCTTGGCGATGCCCTTCTCTGCAAAGGACGTCATCACAGCGTCTTTTGCCATTTTTTCATAATCTGCGGCGCTATACATCGTTGCACAGCCCGCAAGCACCACGGATAAGCCCGCGATCACGAATGTTGTCTTTTTCATGTTGGTCTCCGCGCTTATCGTTTAATTGTTGGTGCCAGCGATTTAACACCCTTGCCGTTCACGCCCATGTAGGAGGACAGGGCAATCGTCACATCTGAGCCGAATTCCACATACGGGAAGCGCTGCTGACGGAAGCAGTCTTCGAGACGCTTCTGCATCGGCCATAGCTGAGAGTTCGAGACACGATAGGCCGGCCAGGACGTAAACGCCTTTCCCGCGGGCTCATTCTGCGTCAGGTTAGGAAGACCCTGCAGACGAATTCGCTTACCATCTTCCGCGTGACAGGTAGCACAGGCAAAGTCATAAGGACCGGCACGATAGAAGAAAATGCGCTTGCCCATCTCGTAGTAACGCTTCTCCTCAGGGTGTGACTGAGGAAGATTGACCGGCATCCCACGGGACTCTGACGCAATCCAGGCGACTAACGAAATGATGTCCTTGTGATCATCGCGATCGTAGTTGGCAGCCTTCGCTTTGATCCCCTGATGCTGCTCCATACACGTCACCAGACGCGTCTCTAAATCTTGTACCTTCTTGGTGTCCTCGAAGTAGCGAGGTAAGGAGACATACGCGCCCTTTACAACGCCGGGCCCAAGACCCAGGTCACATTTTTCGAGTGAAGCGTTTTTCGGTCCGCGCTTTTTCTTCCAGAGATCTTCACCCTTGGCTTCCCACAACTCGGCGGGGTTGCCATCGGCGACTAGCTCGCGATAGCGATCGATCGCCTTTTCCGCGTCCGTCTGCGCGCTTACCGACATCGCAGTCACCGCAGATAGCGCTGCGGCAAGGCCGATCTGTCGAAGTGTGTATTTTTTCATTTTCTCGTCTCCTGAACGATGTCATCAACTGCCGAATGGGCGTTTCATCTTATCGCCACTTATTTTTCTGGTTCATCAGGGACAACCCCCTGAAATGAGAACACCCGCCAGACAGCCTGGCGGGTGCTTGGTTCGCATCAATTAGGCGACGGTTGCCTCATCGGTACGCTTATCACCTTTGTTATCGACCCAGGTGACGGTGATCTTGTCGCCCGCCTTACCCTTGGCTTTAAACTGCAGAAAGGGGTTCTTGGACACGGCGGGGCCCCACTGGGCGGTCATGACGGTCTTGCCGTTAATCTGGCAGGTTACTTCCTGGATAAACCAAGCCGGAATGAGTTTGCCAGAGGCATCTTTACGAACACCGGACTCCATTTCATGAGCCATCAGGACACGGGCGTCGACCACACCGTCAGCGGCGCGGGCACGAATACGCATTGGATCTGCCATTTAATTCTCCTTAACTAAATTTAGTCGTGACACGAGGTGATGATTCGGGGGAATTAACCGCCGCAGCCGCCCAACGTGACCTTGATCTCTTTTTTGGCCATGTAAAACTTGCCGTCTGCTTTGACAATCGCAATCACGTCAGAGCTCTGACCCATCTTTACACGCATCGATACGTCTGCGATGGCATCTGGCGTGAACTCATAGAAACCAGCCATCATCGCGGGATTCTTTTCGACCAGAACAGCGGTCATTTCGGTCTTGGCAATCTTCGAAGCAACACCCACCGGAACCACCGCACCGTTTTCGGCGATGTCAGGCGACGTAATCGTGATATCCGCACTATTCGGTGCCGAGGCAATTCCCATGGCCTTTAGCGTGTCGGGAACATTCTTAGTCTCGAACCAGTCTTTTTTCCAGGCGGCGGCCATCGCAGGGTTAGCCGTGAAAAATCCCATGGATGCAAGCGCGGTATACAGCGCAGCGCCACCACCCGCTTTGATCACTTGACGACGTGAAACGCTCATATTGACTTCTCCTCTATTAATCAAAAAAACATGCCGAGTGGCTACTTGGCACCATCAATAACCCACTGCGCGAGCGCAGTGAGCTCATTGTCCTTCAGATTGGGATGCGGTGGCATCGGGACAGGCCCCCATACCCCAGCACCGCCCGCCTTGATCTTCTTAGCCAAGGCTGCAGGCGCATTCGCATCGCCCTTGTACTTCTTCGAGATATCCGCCCATGACGGCCCAACCATTTTCGCTGCAGGCGCGTGACAGGTTGTGCAGTTCGCCTTCTTTGCTAGGGCGGCCGCATCGATCCCAGCAGACGCTGCCTTGGCAGGTGCGGCTGCTGCAGGCGCCTGTGCAACGACCGCTGCCGCAGGTGCGGCTGCGCCCGCCCCCGGTGCCACTGGCTTCGAGGTATCAATGGCACGTGCTGGACCAATCGGACGATGCTGTTCCATCAGATTACCGTGGGCATCGCGGGCTGACACTGGCAACGAGGAGCGAACCTGAAGCTCTGTCGCACAGTTGGTCATACACAACGTGCCAACGACATCCGGCTTGCCCTTGAGATCCCAAAGCCCATGCTTATCCGTCATCCCGTTTCGATTCGGCATCCGCTTCTGAACGTCAGCGATATTTTTGTCAGAAAGCACAAAATTCTCTGGCACGATCTCACCGAGGTTCAAGATATAGGCAACAACACCGTAGACCTCTTCCACCGTTAAGGTCTTGGGATTCGTCCATGGCATCGCGCGGTTGATGTAATCCCAAAGTGTCGAAACGGTAGCGACCTTCATCAGCGTTGTCCGCTGAGGAAAATCGAGCCGCGACAGATTCGCAACGCGACCGGTTTCGATATCTTTCTTCGTCGTTCCCCCTGCGATCGGCGTGAAGACTTCTGTGCTCTCTCCGAACACACCGTGGCACGAAGCACACTTCGCCTCCCAGACCTCCTGGCCCTTGGCCACAGAACCGGCTCCCGGCGGAAGACCCTTGAAATCCGGGCGAACATCAATATCCCAGGCCTTGATCTCTGCAGGCGTTGCAGTGCGTCCAATACCCGAAAATTTCGATGGTGCAGTCTGCGCAACCGCCGATGCAACGAAGATCGCTGAGGCAAGTATCCCCAGCGGCAATGACTTAATAAACCTGGACATTGCTTACCTCCCCGTTTTCAGCAACTTTCCATGACTGAATTGCATTCTGATGATAGATCGACCGGGTGCCCCGAACTGCGCGCAACTGGTTGATCTTGGGCTGAACGTAGCCCGTCTCGTCTTGTACGCGAGACTGCAATACCGCGGGGCTTCCATCCCAGACCCAATCGATATTAAATCGTGTAAATGCCTTGGTCAGAATCGGTCCCTCCAGTCGTGCCTGACGCCAGTTACGGCCCCCGTCCACGGAGACATCGACGCGCTTGACCTTGCCACGACCCGACCAGGCCAGGCCACTGATGTTGTAGAAGCCCTTATCGAGCAGTGTCTGACCGCCAGACGGAGTCGTAATCACAGACTTCGCCTCTTGGATGCCGGTGTACTGCCGGTGCATGCCGTCCGGCATGAGATCAATGTAATGGATGGCCTCATCTTTGGTGGCCCATTTCTGGTCACCGACCTCAATGCGTCGAAGCCACTTCACCCAAGACACCCCTTGAATACCGGGCACTACTAACCGCAGTGGATAGCCGTTCTCAGGACGAAGCATCTCCCCGTTCATCCCATAGGCGACGATCACATCATCCAACGCGCGATCAAGCGGAATGGTTCGCGTCATGGACGAGCCATCAGCACCTTCCGCAAGGACAAAACGCGCGTTCTTGCGATCGATTCCACAGTCGTCTAGAAGCACCGATAACGGCACGCCCGTGAACTCACTACAGGAGATCATCCCATGGGAATATTGAACGGTCGGCACTGCGACATTGCCCCACTCCATCGCGGTGTTAGCACCACACTCAATGAAGTGGATTCGCGAGACCGATGGCAGACGCATGATGTCGTCCATCGTGTAAACCTTCGGGTTCTTCACCATCCCCATCACCATCAAACGGTGCTTGCTGGGATCAATGTCCCACCACCCCTGATGGTGACGCTCGAAGTGAAGACCGCTCGGCGTAATGATGCCGAAGGTACCTTGCAGTGGCGTAAAGGCAACCGACGCAGCAGACACACGGGTGAGCCCTGGACTCTCGCGACGCTGCAGTCCCTTTTCGTACTGGGAGGGCATGCCATAAGGATTCGCAGCGACGGGCATCCCCAGCCCGGTGGAGTGCGCCGGCAGATTCAGAATGTTGGGATCACCCGCTCCGACTGCTGCGTTCGCGCTGCGCGTGCTCGCGGCAAGGCCGAGGGCTGCCATGGACGTGGCCGCAGTGGACACCGAGGCGGCAAGAAACTTTCGCCGCATCAATGCCGGCGACTTCACGTCGTCCTTGGCAAGGAAATTTTCAGGTGCCCGAATCAGACGACCCGATTTTTTTACTTCTTGAGACATTCAACCCTCCCCAGCGTTGAATTAAAAAAATGTTAAGACGCTTCTGGTGCTGTCATTCTGGCGCAGACCAGCCGACAGAGATCTGTCAGCGTCTGATCCGATACTTTGTAAAACACCGACGTTCCCACCCGTCTGCGCGACAACACACCGGACCGGTGGAGCAGCGACAGATGACGGGAGACGTTTGGTTGCGGCAGACCGGTCTGTGCGACGACCTCTTGCACGGATCGTTCCTGATAGCAAATTGTCTGGAGGATTCGCAGGCGAGATGCCTCCGAGAGAAGCGCGAAGTACGCCGAAGCCTTCTCGAACAACCCGTCGATCGCCTCGGCCTTCGTCGTCTCTAAAACGGCGAGCGCCTGACCCGGATCGAACAGGTTGGGCTCAAGGGATTTTGCGACGGTCATCATGATGGAAACGAACAATATTCTTCTGTAAGCATATAGTCAAGAACTAAGTCTGTTGCGGGACAACAGCAGATTTCCGGACGCGCCATAAATAACCAACTGGTCATTTTTAAAGAGTCCGATCAGGCGTAACGCTCCAAAATCCGAGCGGAACGCTCAACTTCTCGAAGCCGCTCCTGGCCATCGACCGTCGCAGCCTCCATAACCGAGCAGGTCATCATTCGATAGAACGCCTTATCCATCGCCTTTCTCACGGCAGACATCTGTTGCGCGACATCTTCACAGCTTCGGCCCGCATCGATCATCTCGAGAAGCGCCCCGACCTGCCCATGAATTCGCCGCAAACGATTCGTCACATCACGCTGATATTCGAGTCTGTATCCCGGCTGCGGGGTCTGAGGTGACGACAAGTTGGCGGATGTCGACGAGGCGGTCGTCTTTGCAGGCTTCTTCTTCGCTGGAGATCTTTTGCTTTGCACCATAGGACGTCCTTTCGGGAGGGCAGGCATTGAGGGGAGACACAACGGAGTCGAGTGTGCCAAGAAAGCCAACCGTTGTCAGCGAAGACACCGCGCCACGTGAACCCTGCTTGACATTTTTCTGTTGTACGAAGACCCTACCCCCCTAGGGTATAAAAATAATAAACGCCCAAATTGGAATCAGACACTCACCGAGGAGAACCGCACGATGTCAACCCGCAACAGAATCACCCTTCTTATCGCTGCAGCCGCAACCGTTACGCTGACCGGTTGCGGAACGCTGAGCACGATCAGCAAGTTAGAAAACGGGGCCGGTGGCGAGGCCATGCGAATGTGGGACAAATGGATTGAAGGCGATGGCGATATTGCTGTGGCCACGACCTGGGCAAGAAAAGTAAAACCAGGCATCAAACCAGAGGAAGTCGAACAGATTCTCAAGATCGTGGCCACAGAACGAAACATGCGTGACGTGGGGACGTTGCCTTTGTCAAAAGAACTCGAGGCACGCTCCGGAAAAAAAGAGAAGTTCCTCACTGTTTATTCGTTCTGCAGCCCGCAGATCGCACGACGGATGGTGGACTTCAGCCCCGCGATGTCTGCCTACCTTCCCTGCCGAATCACGGTGATGGAAAAAGAAGATGGCTTGTGGATGTACACCCTCAATATGGACATGATGGTGAAAATGGGCCGCAAGCTCCCTTCCCCCTTAAAAGAAGAAGCCTGGAGCGTTCGCGAGACCATCTATGAAATGATGGAGCGTGGCTCAAAAGGCGAGTTTTGATTTCACGTCGTTCAATTCAACCGATAACAAAAAACCACAACGAGGAGACACACCATGACACTCAGATCTATTCCCCGCAAGACGCTGCTCGCGCTTGCACTCACGAGCGCCGTATCTTCAGCATATGCCACTAACGGCTACTTCTCTCATGGCTACGGCATCAAGGCAAAAGGGATGGGCGGCGCTGCCGTCGCGATGACGCACGATGCGTTTGCTGGCGCAAACAACCCTGCAGCGGCTGCTTTTGCGGGCAACCGCTGGGATGCAGGTTTAGAACTCTTTAGCCCCCGCCGAGCCGTCAGCCGCTCCGGCAGCGACTTCACCGCCTTTGGGGGAATGCGCGGCCAGCTAGATGGCAGCGTAGATAGCGACAAGACGATGTTTGTGATTCCTGAGTTTGGCTACAACTTAGCCCTCTCCAACGATATCGGGCTGAACCTGACGGTCTATGGCAACGGCGGGATGAACACCGAATACCCAGGTGGCACCTTTGGATGCCCCCCTGCAGGTGGCGCAAACGCACTCTGCGGAGCTGGTCGACTCGGGGTGAACATGATGCAGCTGATCATCGCCCCCACACTGGCTTACAAACTTGCACCGGATCACGCCGTTGGCATTTCACCCCTCTTTGTCTACCAGCAGTTTGAGTCATACGGACTGCAGGCGTTCACCCAGAATCCGATGTGGTCTGTCAGCAGCAGTAACATCACGAACCGGGGCGTCGATGACAGCACGGGGCTTGGCGTTCGCATCGGGTATCTTGGAAAACTCAGCCCGATGGTGTCGATTGGTGCGTCGTATTCACCCAAAATCGACATGAAAGAATTTGGAAAATACAAAGGGCTCTTCGCGGGTGGTGGAGACTTTGATATCCCCCAGAACAGCACGGTCGGCTTCTCGATTCAAGCCACACCAACGTTACAAGTTGCCTTGGATTACCAGACGATTAAGTATTCCGGCGTCTCGTCTGTTGGTAATCCCAGTGCAAACTTTTTCACCGCGCAGCTCGGATCGGCAAATGGTCCTGGCTTTGGTTGGCAGGATGTAAGCGTAATGAAGCTTGGGGTTCAGTATCAGATGGACTCGACCTGGACCCTTCGTGCTGGCTACAACAAAGGCGACAACCCGATTCGGGCGCAAGACGTCACGTTTAACATCTTGGCCCCAGGTGTCGTTGAAGACCACTACACCCTCGGCGCCACCATGGCCATCGACAAAAACTCTGAACTGAGCTTCTTCTACATGCACGCCAAAGAGGTCAAGGTCACAGGCGGATCGATGTTCGGCCCGCTATTTAGCGGCAATCCTGCCTCGACAGCGGGCGGGATGGAGACGATCAAGATGTATCAGAACTCGATCGGTCTCCAATATAGCAAGCGGTTCTAACCTAGACTGCGTCAAGCGCGCGCTGAAGCCGACGATCGGCTTCTTCCGCGAGCTTGACCAGTTTCTCGTCTCCCAAGATCGTCATTAGCCCGGTCGGCGCAGCAAGTTCGACCGAGATTGTTCCCGGACTGATTTCTCGCAACACCGCATTACACGGCAAGAGACTTGTGACGTCGGTATTCGTGCAATACGCCTCATGCGCAAGCGTTGGGTTACAGGCGCCAAGAATGACTGTTGGGGCAATGTCTTTCCCGATTTTTTCTTTGATCTTGCTGTGCATGTCAATTCGGGTCAGGATACCAAAACCCTCCGCAGAAAGGGCCTGCGTCACGCGATCAATCGCGCCGTCGAGGCTACTCTGAATCTGACGCTTAAAGTTAATAGGCATTTATCTTGTCTCCAGTCAGTGCGTGAATGACACGCGTTAGTAAAGATATTGGTTCATTCGTAACAACTCGTCATCGGACAGCTGCCCAGCACTAGCCATCAGCCCTGTGCGCGCTCTAACGACGGCAATCTTCTCCTGAAATAGCGCCTTTTTCAGCTCGAGCACTGCATCTTCCGCTCCGAGAAGCTCCAGCGTACTGCGTGCACCATTTGCATGGGCCTTTCGGGTCTCGAGTAGTCTGGCCTGGCTCGATTCGAGTGCCTGATTCAGCATAGACAGCTTCGCGTCAGCAGCCGCGAGCATGGCGCGAGCGCTGAGCACGCCGCGCTCAAGCGCCTGAACCGCCTGATCGCGCTCAAGCAGCACGCGGTCGGCGAGGACAATCGCCTCCTCTTGTTTCGCTGACCGGTATCCCCCAGACGACAGTGGGATCGTGACCTGTACCCCCACCATATGCTGGGTCCCCCGGTTCGCGGCCTGGCCCATCTCGCCAGCACCCACCAGTCGCTCATGGGATGCCGAGGCCACTGCGTCCACACGAATTGCCTTACGATCCGCAACGAATTTGTCGACCTCATAGAGCGCCATCTGTCGCTGCAGATCAAACAGTCGAATCTGCGGATGCTGACGGCGCATCTGTTCGATCAGGGGTTCCGCCTTCACCGTGGTCAGAAGACCGATCGCCTGCGTAAATTTCGGTCTGCCTGGAGTGGCACCAACGGGGCCGGTAAGCTCTTCCAGGTAACGCTGGGCAACCTGTAAGGACGACTCAAGCCCAACCCGATTCGCTCGGATGGCGGCAATCCGGGCAGCGGACTCTCTCACATCCATCACACTGACATCCCCAATCGCCTGTCGACGACGGAGCTCTTGGTCGGCTTTCGTCAACACCTGCTCCTGTTCCCCCGTCAGACGAACCATCTCTTGTGCGGTCAACAGATCGAGGTAACGCTCCACCAAGGCCGCTGCAAGAAACTGCTGCGCAAGGAGCGCACCGGCATCGGCGACATCGGCCGACAACCCAAGCTGACGCGCTTGTGCGCTTCGCTCCGGGTCAATCAGTGGCTGAATCGCGGAGATCGCTGCACGCCCGGAGAGTCCGATGCCAATCGAGGTCGAAAAACCAGCGCCATCAATTCGCGCATCGCCAAACTCCCGCGCAGAAAACCGTGCCCCCTTTGTGGTGGTCTCAGATCCCGCCGCCCCGCCAAAAAGCCCCAGCGTGACCGTCGGGTTCCACAACGACTTAGAGACCTGCAGACGTTTGTCTGCCACCACCTGGTCTAACTGCGTCGCGCGAAGCGCAGGACTGCGACCCTTTGCCGCCTGCCAAGCCTGCCCGAGATCCATCGCCATTGCCGAGCTCGCGGCCGCTACCAAGATCGCCGCGACGGCACTCACCCACCATTGCTGTCGGTCCATTCAGACTCTCCAGACCCGGTTAGGCGCCGGCACGAAGACCAAGCTTACGCAGAATGGTCTCCATTAGGCACCACTTCGTGAGCCCACTCTGGAGCAGGTTAATCCCTACAAAGGCGGTAAAGCCGAGCCAGTACTCATGGACGAAAAATGGACTTGCCGGATAGCCAAGCGCAAGCGACAAAAGAATAAAAAAACCTGCGATCACACGAACGAGTTGCCAGGATGACATTGATTTCTCCTTTAGATGTAATTAGACAGTCGGTTTCAACAATCGATCGGTCCGGTGCGCATAGACCGAGTAATACAACACCGGGATCACCACCAACGTCAGCAACGTGGAGATCAGAATACCGAAGATCAGTGCCACCGCGAGCCCGTTGAAAATGGGATCATCCAAGATAAAGAAGGCACCGAGCATTGCGGCAAGCCCCGTCAGGACAATGGGCTGCGCACGCGTGACCGCCGAGCGCACCACTGCCGTCTCAAAGGCGACGCCATCACGAACCTGGAGGTTGATAAAGTCGACCAGCAGAATTGAATTACGAACAATGATGCCGGCAAGCGCAATCATCCCAATCATTGACGTCGCTGTGAACTGAGCCCCAAGTAGCGCGTGGCCCGGCATGACCCCAATGACCGTTAGCGGAATCGGCGCCATGATGACCAACGGCGTCACATAGGACCCGAAATGGGCCACCACCAACAGATAGATCAAGATGAGCCCCACGGCGTAAGCAGCCCCCATATCTCTGAAGGTTTCATAGGTGACCTGCGACTCACCATCCCATTTGATCGAGTATCGACTGGTCGTGTCGTCAGGTTGGGCAATAAACAGCTCATCGATCGGCTGTCCATTGAGGTCCCGCAAGTCCGCGATGCGCGAACGCGCGGTAAAGAGTCCATACAGCGGACTATCGAATCGCTGGGCCACATCGGCCACCACATAAGTTACCGGCAATAGATCTTTGTGGTAACGAACCTGCTCGCGCTCTGCATCCACAATGTTGACAAGCTGACTCAAAGGCACGGTCTCGCGTGTACTGGTTCTGACGGTCAGCGACAACAGCGCGTCAAGCCGAGCCTGCTGACTCTCGGGTAGACGTAATGCAATCGGGACCGCATACTTTGAAGCATCATGCAGATAGGCGGATTCCTCGCCTGCCAAGCCGGCTCTCAAGGTGTTCACGATCGTCTGCTGTGAGACGCCCATCAGACTCGCCTTCCGGCGGTCGATGACTAAGAGCTTCTTCGGGGCCTTGGCGACCGTACTGTCATCGACATCGACAATCCCGTCCGTTGCCTCAAGCGCGGCGCGAACCCCGTGAGCAAGCGCAATACGGCCCGCCTCCGTAGGGCCATACACCTCTGCAACGATCGGTGCCAAGACCGGCGGGCCGGGAGGGACTTCCACCACCTTGACGTTCCCGCCGTGTCGTCTCGCGATCTCTGTCAACACTGGCCGAATCCGCGTGGCAATGAGATGACTCTTCTCGTCTCGCTCGCTCTTGTCAACGAGGTTGACCTGAATATCTCCGACTTCTGGAGACTGCCGGAAATAATACTGACGAACCAGTCCGTTGAAATTGATCGGTGCTGCCGTGCCCGAATAGACTTGAAGATGACGAACCTCTGGTGCTTTCAATAGCACCTGAGACATCTCCCGGAGTACCGCGTCCGTTTTCTCTACCCGCGTTCCTGCAGGCATATCCAACACGACCTGAAACTCGCTCTTATTATCAAACGGGAGCATCTTCAGAATCACCAGCCCCACCACGGGAAGGGCGACCGACAGTCCAATCGCCGCCAGCACACTAACCCCAAGCTTTGCGCGAGCAGCACGACCCGACTGCCGATCCAAGAACGGTGCGAAGAGTCGATTAAACCGGGGCTCAAGCCAACGCGTAATGACGGCTCCGTGCGCCGCGCCATGCGCACTCGTACTCGTTAAGGGCAAGGGCTTCATCCAGCGTCGCGCCATCCAGGGCGTGATGACAAATGCAATCGCGAGCGAAAGCAGCATCCCGATACTTGCATTGATCGGGATGGGGCTCATGTAAGGCCCCATCAGCCCGGACACAAACGCCATCGGGAGCAACGCGGCAATCACCGTCAGCGTTGCAAGAATTGTGGGGCCTCCCACCTCATCAACCGCACCGGGGATGATCTCGGTAAGGGTCTTATGGGGAAACAGAGACTGGTGTCGATGGATATTCTCAACGACGACAATCGCGTCATCGACCAGGATACCAATCGAGAAAATAAGCGCAAAGAGCGACACGCGATTGATCGTGAACCCATAGGCCCACGAGGCAAATAATGTTGCGGCCAGCGTGAGAATCACTGCCGCACCAACGATTAACGCCTCTCGTCGACCCAGTGCAATAAAGACCAACGCCACCACAGAGACCGTCGCAAACAAGAGCTTCTGTATCAGTTGCTTCGCCTTTTGATCAGCAGTCTCACCGTAATTCCGACTCACAGTGACCTGCACATCTTTCGGAATCAACGTATTTTTCAGTTCATCGACGCGCCGCTGCAAAGCCTGCGCGACATGGACTGCGTTTTCCCCCGGCTTCTTCGTCACGGCGATCGTCACAGCAGGAAACATCACGGCAGACTGTGTCTTGTCTGCATGCCAGACCAGACGCCTGGTCTGATCGGGCCCATCCACCACCTGAGCGACATCCTTGAGAAATACAGGCACTCCCGCACGGACGCCCAGCACAAGGTCAGCGACGTCTTGCGCGTTCCGAAGAAACGGACCCGTCTCTACGGCAATCGCCTGATCCCCCTGAAGAAGATCTCCAACGGGTGAGCCCGCATTCGCCACAGAGAGCAGTCCCTGTATCTCACTCACCGTGAACCCACGCGCAGCGAGTCGCGCTGGATCAATCTCTACCCGAATACGACGCTTCGGCCCACCGATCGTGGTGACCTCGCGGGTGCCATCGACGCGCTTGAGCTCCGCCTCAAGACGATTGGCCACCTGCTCCAAGACAAAACGATCCGTTGCTGGATTCTGAGAATGCAGCGTCAGGGCGACAATCGGAACGTCATCGATACCCTTTGGCTTAATCACGGGCGGCAGTACCCCAAGCCCTCGGGGCAGCCAATCCGAATTCGCGGAGACGGTGTCGTGGAGTCGGACGAGCGCCTCGATCCGAGGAACCCCCACCTGGAACTGCACGGTAATCACGGATAACCCCGGCTGAGAGACCGACATCACATGTTCAATCCCCGAAATCTGAGCCAATACCTGCTGCGCGGGTACCGAGACCATTTGTTCGACGTCCCGTGACGAGGCTCCAGGAAATGGGATGAGGACGTTGGCCATGGTTACGTTGATCTGGGGCTCCTCCTCTCGGGGA
>JACCDZ010139771.1_pt1 | contig 18555 bp, 14 predicted proteins | sample 7449551 | NCBI WGS metagenome assembly JACCDZ01 (sample SAMN15323452, study PRJNA562643) | freshwater metagenome | isolation source: river surface water | place: USA:Blue River Watershed | collected 2017-08-18
AATTAAGACCTTTATTCGTCCATAATTCTCCATTAAACCTACCGATTTCTTCTAATTTTTTATCCCCTGTTTCAATTAATAATTTTTTTAAAGATTCATCTTGATTAAACTTTGCTCTTAATCCTTCTAACATTATGTTTTTTTTAATTTCCAATGTAAATAATTTTTTAAATTTCTCATCAATATCTCTTTTTAAACTAATTTTTGTTTTCATACGCTTTCCATTTTTCATATAAAAACTAAAATTAGTTTTTTTATCAATATATTCTAAATATTTACCCTTTCCTCCTAATTTTTTCGCTTCGATAGCATTATTACAATTTCTTATAATAACTGCATATTCTGGATCACCAATCATTTCAAATTTTTCACTTTGATAAAAATGTTCAACACTTTTATATAAATGTCCTCGAATTGCGAATCCTTTATAATTTAATTCTTTATGCTCGAATTTAACAAAAGGATAAAAATTAGATAACCAATAAAAATTTTTACTAAATGATCTAAATTTAATAACTTTTAAGTCTTTAATTTGTAGATCCATTAAAAACGGTAAAAAATGTTATTTATTTCAATTTTTTATTCTATAATATACTTATTTTTTATTTAAAATTAAGTATATTTTATATTATAAATGAATAGTTTAAATTTATTATTTTTTGTTTTGTTTTCTTTTTTTGTTGATGCTAGGGGTGGTAGTAAATGTTTAACTTGTCCATCTTGTATGGTATGTGATCCGTTAATAGGATGTGTATATGATAATTTTACACATTGTCTTGATAATAAAATCAATGGATATTGTATTAATGGTTATTGTAATACGACAATTGGTCGAATGTCTTTGAAAAAACCACCAGTATGTAAATCTTATAAAATTGTTAATATGACATTGGCTAGTGGTGGTACAAAATTATCGGCACGATTAATTAATGATATCAATGGTTTAAGTTGTACTCAAGTTGGTGCTATTATGGAATCAGCTTGTATTAATGGTGTATGTACACCATATACATTAGGTATTGACAAAGTTGGTCAACCTACTGGATGTCAAGGTCTTCCAGACGGTTTTATGTGTGACACTAATGGTGTATTTACAGATGGTGAAAAATGTCTTTCACAAAAATGTGTTATGCCAAGTAATGCTCCTTCATTTTGCAAACTTGTATAATTTATATTATAGTTTATTATAGTTTTATAGTTTTATATTTGATTATAGTTTTATATTTGATTATAGTTTTACAATTTGATTTTAGGGATGATGTATTGACGTAATACAAGATATATAATTAGTAATAATAAACATCTTGTTATAATTAATGTAAATGAGGAATCGGTAATATACGAATTTATAAAAGGAATCATTTTAATAAATGGATCAATATCATTTCTTGATGCCATTATTAATATAACAAGTAATAGTAAATTATCTTCGTTTATTTCATCTTTTATAAATGTTAAAAAGTTTTTTTGCGAGTTTGTTTCTTTCTGATCATCATCTTCAAATTTTACACGACGTTTTTTTATATTTAAACTAATATTTGAATTTTCATTGTTTAAATTTAAATCTTCTGGTTCAGAAGGTATTTTTTTATTTTTTAATGTATTTTGACGAAGAATTTCTTCTTCTTGTTGAAGGCGAAAATTATTTTCTATATTATGAATATCACTAATTATATCTTGAGGAATGGATCCAGGTAACTCATCTATACGAGTTGACATTGACATTTTGATTATTTTATATTATTAAATAATCAAAAAAAATACTTATTCGGAACAAAATTAATTTAAAATACATCTGTGACTTCATTTGCAAGAGGTTTTAAAATTTTAAATGATTTATCATACCCAATATCTCTTAATTCTTCATCTATTTTAGTTTTGAGATATTTATCTTTATATATGCTTTCTAAAACTATATGAGGTGGTAATAGAATATGTTCTTTTATATATTTATATATTATACCAGGTTCTAAAGTTATTTGTAAATTTTCAAATACGTTTCTTATACAAAATTCCTTATCAATAAAAAGATAATATGTTATCATTTTAAAATAATTAATTTAATTTTTAAATTAAAATCCTGATCTAAAATATATGGCTGTTTTTTCATCAAAATCATCTGGGCATTTTGTAAATGATTCGAAAAAGACATCATTTAATAAATCTAATGGAGTAGGTAATGTAAATATATCTTCAACACCATTAATTAATCTTCCATCACTTATATATAATTCATCTGTTGTTTGTGTGGTTGTTTGATCTGAATCATCCAATGTATCTGAATCATCTGATGTGTCTGAATCATTAGAATTTGTATCTGTTTCATGTGATTTCGTGTCAGAGTTTGTATGATTTTTAGATTTAGTGCTATTATTGGATTTTTTGCTATTATCGGATTTTGTATCATTTACTGATTCTGTTTCATTGACGGAATCTGAAGTTGTTGTTGTTGATGTTTCTGTTGTATAACTTGTAGAATCTTCATCTTCAGGTATTAACTCTCTTGGGTATAATTGTATAATCCAATCAAAAAGCTCTTGAGATATGTATAAATCTAATAAAGATGTCAAAAAATAATGTACATCATAGACTTTATTATAATTATAGGGAACATTTAAATCTTCTGGATCTTCTGTTTCATCTAAACGGCTTTTATCAATTATAGTAACGTGATTTTTTTTATCATATTCGTATGGACCTATAATAAATTTATTAGGATAACTGTCAGGTATTTTATCAGAATAAACCATTGAAAATTCAAAATCCCATAATTTAGGTATAACACCTGTATTTTTTAAATAAAATTTTTTATTGTTAATTTCATAAACAAAATAACCACTAGGTTTAATGCTATCATCTATTAAAATATTACCATAATGGAAATCATTGTGCATCATACGATAATAATGTTGAATGATTGCAATAGTATATAATAATTGAAATACAATAGATTTCCATTGATCATCTGTAATTTCTTTATCATTTTCATATATATCATATATCCAATTATCTAAACTACCACCACTTACAAACTCTGATATTAACATATTTGAATGTGTTCTAATTTTGTTTTCTACTTCTAAACGTTTTAAATTTAACATTTTTAAAGCTTTGCTTTTATTATTTACTTTTTGTGTACCTAAATAATAAGCAATGTGTGGTGATATATCTTTATTAACAATATTTTCAGTTAAATCTTTTAAAATTATATTTTCTAAATTACAAGGATGTTCGTGTTTATCATATTTTGTTTCAATTGGTACTATTTTTAATCCAAAATCTATACCTCGTGTTGTTTTTTTATAAGCTAATTTACTACCGCGAAAAGGATATCCTTTGACCTCAGATGTGTTTTTTACTTTTGCTAATTGAGATAAATCATCTAAATTAAAACGTTCTTTGTTTTCATCGAATAATATTCTTTTTTTCTTTATTTCATGGCGAATTTCTTGTAAATATTTTACTTTATTATTTAATTCATGTTTTATTTTATAATTAGATGATGTGTTTTCTGACATTTAGTTTTTAATGTAAATTTTTATTTTAGTTTTAATCATCTAACGCAAATATATAATTTAAAGTTTTACATTATTACTTTTTAATAATGAGTAAAATTGTACAAATTAAAATTTTCAATGATATACTTGATCAATTTCTAGAATATTTAGATATAAATTTTACAATGTTTAAATCTGATTTATTTCTTATGAAAAATACAGTAGAGTTTATTAGAAAAAGTAATCCTAGACTTGCTATTGAACAATATATGCGTTTTGTTGCTCCTTATGAAAAATATATTTTTAATTGTGATGAAGAATTCTTTTTAAATTTTGATATAAATCTTAAACAATTGGGATTAACCACAGACAACGTTTTATTTGGAAATAAAATACGTAATATATGGTTATCTAGTAATATTAATGATAAACAAAAGGCACATATTTGGTTATATTTCCAAAAATTATTAATAGCTGGTAAAAACGCTTCTTTATAATGGTTATATATTAAATGTTTTTTTAAAATTTAAAATCATATTTGTTTGTAATGAAAATAAAAATGTAGAAAATACAATATGAGGGGAATAAAAATCTTCTAAATATAATAAATGAAATCTATGAAATAAATACATTAATAGTATAGTTGTTAATAAATGTATAAAAGCAGATATAAATGGAGATAAAGAATAATGTTTTTGTTGTATTATCATAAAATTATTTAAATAAGAACCTAAAAAGAATGTTATAAAAAATATATATAATCCATAAAATATATACATAAAAATTTTTATTTTGAACATTGTAAATTAAATATATTTTATATATATTTTGTATATAAAATAAAATTGAGATAATAATGACTTAAAAGTGGTAGAAATTTATATAAGATTATGTAAAATAATTTGATTGAATACGATATATAAGGTTTATGTAAAATAGTTTGATCGAATACGATATATAAGATATACAAGGATATATATAAAAACAATAATACTAATATTATGTCTATTTAGTATAAATTCTAAAAGTAAAAAGTATGTGAACATTTGTAACATTGTATCTTTATTTGGAATAATAAAAGCAGTAATACATATAAGAATAATATATGCATTTATGGGATAACCAAAGGCTTGAAATATAGGTACACTTAATATATACGTATATGATACATTATCTTCATAATATATATTTTTAACAATATAATTTAAAGTCATAGGGAATTTAAATGTAACTTGTGTGGATTGGTCTGCACTTGAGTATTGAGTTCCTAATTTTTTAGTTGAAACAAATATATCAAGATCTTTTGCTGCTGAAAGAAAACTAATATCAACATGATAATTTGCTTTTGACATATTTTTTAATAAATATTGAGCACATTTATTTGAAATCACGTAAAAATGAAAACCCCAAGCAAAATTTGGTTTAAATGAATACTTCCCTTTAAATGAATCATTATTTAATTTTGGTAAAAAAAGTTTTTGTATTTTGTGTACAAATGTATCATTTTCTTCATTTGCTCCAAAACAACCTAAATAAACAAAATCAGGGTTTTTTGGAATTAATTCGTCTAATACATTTTCAAGATCTTGTTTAAATGAGTCTATGATTTCACAATCATCTTCCATAACAATAGCATATTCATCATTGTTATCTATCATTGTTTGCCAAGCTTTTTTATGTGATAAAAAACATCCAATCATACTAGGTGTAGAAAAGTATTTAGATAAAAATGTAGTATTATTATTTAATTCTTCAGGAGTTAAATCCTTTCCTTTTATTGCACGAATTCTTTTAAAAGATCTACCTAATTTTGGGATTTGTTGTTTCATTACATCAAGTCTATCCTTATCTTCATCTAAATTAATAACATACACATTACTAATATAATTCATTATCTTATATATTGTAAATATTTTATTATTAGTTAAATTAGTTGTATTTTATTATAATATATTGTGTGCGGTAATCATTTTAATCTATTTTATGATATATTATAAAATGGAAACAAATAGCGAATCTAAACAAGAACTAACAACAATTAAGGAAGAAATTTCTGAATTGGATGTAGAAATTAAACAGGAAACAGATCAGGAAAATGATCAAGAAAGTAATAATAAAAATATTATTAATTTGATAAGAGATGAATTGTTAAAAGTATTAACAAGATTTTTTAATGAAATTGATTTAGTATTTGATTATATAGATAAAAAAGTAGTTGAAAATTTACATAATTTTTTAAAATCTTTAAGTGATGAAAATAATTTGAAAAGATTTACAAATGAAACAATAGATATTTTACAATCATACGAACAAAATATTTCATATATTACAAATTCAAAGGGTAAAATTAAAACTTTACAATATAATTTTTTAAACAATATAATATTGTTTGATGGAATCTTAAATTTTAAAGTTTTTGTTAACGAAAATAAAAATACAAAACGTAGTATAGTAAAATATTTATATAATATTTACATGTCAGTTTTTATTTTAAATTTTGGTATCGGAAATGAAACATTAAATACTTTTTTTAATGGCATTCAAGATCGTATTTTAAAAGAAAAGAAAGAATTTAATACAAATAGTCAAGGTGATGGTAATTTGGTTACCAGTGTTATGAAAAATAATATGGAAACTATGCCAGGTATGCCAGGTATGCCAGGTATGCCAGGTATGCCAGGTATGCCAGGTATGTCAGGTATGTCAGGTATGCCAGGTAATTTTGGTAATTTGATACAATCATTTATGGGTAATACAGATATTATGAAATTGGCTACAGATTTAAGTAAAGATATAGAGAGTCAAAATTTAGATCCAATGATGTTATTAACATCTATGATGTCTGGTAAACCAAATAAACGTGTTCAGGATTTAGTAGAAAATATATCTAATAAAATTGAGAGTAAAATTAATAATGGAGAGATTAATAAAGATATTTTAGAAGAACAGGCAAAAAATATTTTAAATACAGTAAATATTCCTGGTAATATGTTTAATATGTTTGATAATGTAGATTAATTTGATTCAATTAATTGACTATAATTAATTAATTTCACAAAATTTTTTTAAAAGATAATTGTAATATGAATATAAACGAGAATATTAAATCAGATCCATTTTGGTATGAAGATTATTTTATTATTGTTCAAACAGATCGTTTAACTGAATTTTTTCCTACAAATGATCAAACAATTGAAGAAAAATTCAATTCATTGGTTAGATTATCATTGTATATATCAATTATTTTATTTTATTATCATAGAAATTTCAAATATTTTAGTATTTTTATAGGTACTTTATTATTAACATATTTTGTATATGTAAACAAACCAGATAATCAGAAAATAAACACATCGCCTATAAAGGAAACAATGGATGGATCTTTATCAATGGTATTAATGGAAGGATTAGAGAATACAAATAAATCTTGTACGAAACCTACGATTGATAATCCATTTATGAATGTAACTATGAAAGATTATTTAAATATCGATGAAAAAAATAATAAAATTATTGATAGACCAGAAGCATGTGATACATCAGATCCGACTGTAAAACAATCTATGGATGAATTTTTTAATAATAATTTATTTAAAGATGTGAATGATGTTTTTGGTAAAATGAATTCTCAACGTCAATTTTATACAATGCCAAGTACAACAATACCAAATGCACAAGACGAATTTGCAAGATGGTTATATTTAAATCCAAAAACATGTAAGGAAGATCAAGAATTTTGTTTACCATATGAAGATGTACGTGCAAAACGTCCAGTATTTGTTGATCCAACACAAAATCCAGTTAAAACAGAATAATTTGATAGCCTATTTGTTTAATTAATTGAAAAACTTTTTTTAAGTATTTATTGTAATAATATGACTACAAAGTCTAAAAAGTATAATTACAATATTAATGCATTAGGTAATTTATCGATTAATAATTTAAATTTAGGTGTATCTAATATTTTCTCAGGATCTTTTTCTGCTAGTAATAATGTTTCAAGTGCTAGTAATGTTACAGGATTATCTTTTGATAATTCACAAACAACTTCATTTCAATGTCAAATCACAGTAATTATAACTAGAACTATAGGTAGCGATTTATCCGAAACATTTACATTAGAAGGTCAACAAAATAGTTCTGGATGGGGTTTGTATACAAGTAGTTTAGGTGATATTACTGGTGTTAACTTTTCAATAACAAATTTAGGTCAAATTCAATATACATCCAGTAATATCACCAATTTTTCAAGTAGTATATTTCGTTATAATGTTAATCAAATATCCAAAACTGGAACTTATACAAATTTTAATATAGGTACACAAGGTACATACCTTGTAAACTCATTACAAATTACCAATACAGTAGGTAGTATTTTTAATGTTAGTCCAGGCGCTTTTCATGTATTAGGAGGATCTACATTTGAAAAAAGTATCACTATAAAAACTACAGAAAATTCTATCGATTTTACAAATGGTGGTTCATTAACTACATATGGCGGGGCATCTTTTGCAAAAAATTTACTTGTAGGTGGAAATATTGGTATAGGAGTCATAAACCCAGATTACACATTAGATATAAATGGAAACGCAAGAATATCTAATTTAATTACAAGTACAAATATAACAGCAACAAATTCTACTATTTCTAACAGCAATATTACTAATCTAATAACTACAAATTCCAGTATTTCTAGTTTGATAACAACAAATTCCAGTGTTTCTAATTTGATAGTAACAAATTCTAGTGTTTCTAATATAAATGTTGTAAATTCAAATGTGACAAATGGAACTATTTCTAATATTGTAGTTACATCATATTCTGGATCTAATTTACGTTTGTCTGGTGATTTATTTGTAGGAGGTACCATAACTACTGTAAATATCACAACTACTAATATTAGTGAAACCAATGTTTCAGCTGGTACAGTCACTGCAATAAATTCTAATATAACGAATCAAACTATAGGTACATCTATAATTACTGGAAATATTGGTATAGGTATTTCTTCTCCAGCTAATCGTTTACATTTATATACTCCTAATACAAGTGGAAATATTGGAACAATTTTTCAAAATGGATCAAGACAATACACTATAGGAATTCGAGGTGATACAAATAATTCGTTTGCAATTCAAGATGATTCAGCAAGTGCATTCCGTATGGTAATTAACACAGCTGGAAATATGGGTGTTGGTATAACAATTCCAGAATATCGTTTAGATGTAGGGGGTAGTTTTCGTGCAACAAGTGGTGATGTGACATTAGGAACATTAGTTGTTACAAATAGTAATTTAACAACACAAACAGTTGGTACATCTAGAATCACTAATAATTTGTTAGCCATTGGAAATTCAAATACAGTAGGTAACATCTTCACTACTGGAGGAAATGTCGGTATAGGTGTTACAAATCCAGTCACTTGGTCTCAACTTCATTTAAAAACACCTTCTAGTATCTCTGGTGCATTTTTGTATCTTGATGCTAGTACAAGTGCATCTGGTAAAAATTATGCTATTGGTTCTAGTTTAAGTGGTAATATTTCAGGTGCAGGTAACTTGGAATTTTTCGATGCAACAAGTGATACAACAAGAATGGTAATAGGATCAACTGGTAACATAGGTATTTCAAACAATACTCCTGTTTACACATTAGATATAAATGGAAGTTTTGAAGTCAGTACAACTTCAGGAAATTGTATTATAAATACTCAAACATCTGGTAATGTTGAACAGCAAATAAATTTAACAAGTGGTACTACAGGTAACACAGATACGACACGTTTTTTTCAAAGAGCAGCTGATAAAACATTTGGTATTTTTAATGTAACTGCAGGACGTACTCAATTCCGTTTAGAAACGTTTACGTCTGGTAGCGATCGTTTGTCATTGTTAGAAAATAGGGGTTTTGTAGGTATAGGTACGAGATTTCCTGAAGCGCCACTTCACATTATAGGTAGTTCGAGTAATTTATCTTCTACAGTGGGAGGTATAATGATGGGTACAGATTCAAATAATTATGCAAGAATAGAAATGGTATCAACAAGAGGTTCGTATATCAATTTTACAACAACGGGTACAGATGCATCAGGACGTATTATATATGATATACCAAGTCATTACTTTGAAATGAATACAAATGGTGTGTCAAGGCTTCGTTTGGATAGTATAGGTAATATGGTTTTAACAGGTGATTTGACAGTATTTGGAAGTATATCTGATATGAGATGGAAAAAAGATATTACATTATTGGATATAAATGGTATGTCTGTAATACATAATTTAAGGCCGGTAACATTTACGTGGAAAGATGATGTAGGTAATATATTAAAACGTGGTAAAAGAGATGTCGGATTTATAGCTCAAGAAGTAGAAAAAGTGATAGATTATGTTGTTGATGAATATACTGATATAAATAATAATCAAGTTTATAAAAAAATTAATCACGAAAGATTAATACCGTATTTAACGCTTTCATTACAACAATTAGACAAAAAAGTTGTAAAACAACAAGAAGAAATTGAAATGTTGAAAACAGAGTTACAATCAAATAAACAAGAATTTGAAACGCGTTTATCTGAATTATTAAATAAAATTTCAAATTTAGAATTAATCTGTAACTGTAAAATGTAATTTATGCCATTGTTCTTCAAAATATTGTTTATAATTTTTAAGATATTCTGATGTATAATTTTTATAATTTAGGATAATATTTTTTGTATCTTTTAGTAAATTTGTATAATTTGTATTTTCAAAGATAGATTTATTTTTTTCTAAACTAATTGTTTGTAATAATTCTAAAGTATTATTTAATTCTATTTTTGCTAAAATTAAATTTGATATTTCTATATCTGATAATTTTTTAAAATCGTCATCATATGTATATGAGTTGTCTAGATTTTTTTTATAATTGTTTATAGATATAGTTTCTGATGTATTATTAGAATTATTTTTAACTTTTATATTAAGAATTCCATCAGAATTTATGTCAAAGGAAATTTGTATAATATCTTTTTGTATGTTATTTATTTTTATAGAACCTAAAAAAAAATTATTTGTTACAAATCTTTTTTCACCTTGATATATATCAATATTTATATTATCTTTTGTAGCAACAAATGTTTCTGTTCTATTACAAGGGATAATGGTATTTTTAGATATAATAGGTGTCATTACACCACCTATAGTTTCTATTCCTAAAGACATAGATATAGTATCTAAAAATGTAATATCATTTTCAGATTGTGTATTTGATAAAATATTTGCTTGTATTGATGCTCCTATACTTACTGTATGATCTGGATCAAGTTTATTATAAATTGGTATGTTTTTACCAAAATGTTTTATTAAAATATCTTTAATAAATGGAATACGTGTTGTGCCTCCTACTAATATTATTTTATTAATTTGATATGATATATTATTAATTATTGATTCAAGACATTGAAACCAAGATATATTAATATTTTGAAAAAATGTTCTTGATATATTTTTTGTATATATATTTTCATTTTGGTATATTATTAGTTTATAATTATCCTTGAATGATAAATTATGTTTACATATTTCAGCTTGTTTTTTAATATATTCTGTTTGTTTAATTTGAAGTGAACATTTATTTTCGGATAAGTTAGATATTATAAAAGATGTTAATTTATTTGTAAGATCGCTTCCTCCTAAAAATGCATCACTGTGTGTTTCTAAAACTTCAAAAAATAAATTATTATAATCAGCTTCTAGAATAGTGCAATCAGTAGTACCTCCACCACAATCTAATACTAATATATTTTCTAAACATTTATCATCTTTATCATCTTTATCATCTTTGTCATCTTTATCTTCTTTATCATCTTTGTCATCTTTATCATCTTTATCTTCTGTATCTTGTTTATCGTCTGTTGAATTAGGTTTTATATATGCTAATGTTGCTGCAGTTGGTTCATTTAGTATACGTAATACATTATATCCAATATTAGTAAAGCAATTTTTAAAAGATTCTCTTTGATTAAGATTAAAATGTACTGGTACTGTTATCACAATATTATATGATGTATTTTCTATAGTTGAAGATGCATAATTTAATAACCATTGTAAATACATTTCTATTAATTGATTAATTGTAAAACGTTTTATAGTATTATTGTGTACAACAAGTATACAACAATAATTTGATTTCTGATCTTTTTCAATATGTAAATCTTTAAAAAATGTTTGTAAATTAGTATCTTTTATATAATCATCATATAGTAATCCAAATAATCTTTTTATATTTGTAATTAATGTACCTTGATCTTTACATTCAAATGCAGTTTGACCATATAAAATCTCATTAGAATTTTTATAAAAAAATAAACAAGAAGGTGTTGTATAAGAACCTCTTTCATTTATAACAACGTGTGGTTTATTATTTGATATATATGAAATACAAGTATTTGATGTTCCAAAATCAATTCCTAAATTGATCATATATATAAGAGAAAGATTTTGTTATTAAATTATAACACAATATTTTATTTAAAGAAAAAATATATAATTAATATATAAGTGATCATATTTTTATGATTTGTTATGATATATTTGAAAATGTTTGTCAATATTTATCTATAGATGATATTATATCTTTTTTTTTGATGAATAAAGAATGTTATGGTATTTATAAGTATAATAAACGTAATTGTAATATTATTTTTGTTGAAAAGATTTTTAGTTATTTTAATATTATGTTTGATGATTATAAAGATGTATATAAATATGAAAGTTCTACATGTACATTATTAAAAATGTATAATTATTTTATAAATCATAAATCATCTTGTAAAGCAGATTTATTAATATATATGGTAGATAATAATGTGTATAATATAGATTTATTTAGATTAATTATATCTAAATGTATATTTCGTAAAGTTTTTATGAATGATGATAATTATGATGATAATTCAAGAATATTAAATTTAAATTATAGTGATGTGATCTATGATAATTCACTAATTTTATTAAGTGATATGAAATATTTATTAGTATATACAAATTCGGAACAATTAGATGTTATTTTAAAAACGTTTGATATACCTTTAGTATTATTATCATATATTATAAGGGATAGATTATTTTCGAATAGATATAAATATAATACAGATTCGAATAAATGTTTGAAAGTAATAATATTGTATTTATTTGTGAAAAATTGTTATGGATCTTTTAATTTGATTGATAATATACATGTTCATTCTATTTTAACAAGTTTAATAAGATATAAAAAGACAGATGTTTTTAAATATTTCTTATATAATAAAAATAAATATATAGTAAGGGGGTTTGGATTAGATTATCCGTATTTAATAAATAAATGTGTAGAAATGCAAGACAAGATACATTTAGATTTATTGATTAGAGAGAATAAAAAGGATAATGATAAAGTAAATTTGAATAAGAGTTATGTTATAATAAATATAGATCATATTACAAATCATTGTAGGAATGGACGTTTTAAATATTTAGAATTTTTAGTAAATAAATATCTTGGAGATATGATTAATACAAAAATGTATATTCAAAGTATTTGTAATGGTATAAGAGAGATTATTTTATCAAATAAAACAAAGAAATTGTTGGATTTTGATTGTTTAAAAGCTCATATATCTGATGTAAATATAGAATATTTAAATAATTATATATATGATTTATATACTGGTATTAAATTATGTGAGACAAAAAGGATATTTTTATAAAAATATTTATTTAAAAAATTGATTTATAAATTAATAATTTATAAATTAATGACGATTAATCTTATTGCATCGGTTGTAAATTATAAAAATGGTTTGGCGATAGGTATGAATGGAAATTTATTGGTTAGATTATCAGAAGATTTAAAATCTTTTAAAAATATTACTACAGAGAGGTTATCTTATGATTCGAAATTAGAAAAAAATGTAGTATTGATGGGTAGAAAAACTTGGTTTTCAATTCCAAGAGAATCAAGACCATTAAAAGATAGAATAAATTTAATTTTGACGAATGATAAGGATTTATTAAAGATTTCACCTTTTCCGAAAAAATTATATGGTTCTGTAAAATATGATAAGAATGTATATTTTATTACTTTTAATGAGTTTGTAAAATTTTATTATAATACGAATGCTAATGTATTTGTGATTGGTGGTAGTAGTTTATATAATATGTTTTTGGATAATGAAAAAGAAGAATTTAAGCCATTGAATATATTTTTAACAGAAATTCAAGGATATAAACCAGATATTGGATTAGAACCAGATACGTTTATGAATCATTTAGGACAGGAATATCGTTTGATTAGTACGTCTGAAAAATATCATCAGGATAATGTGTCATTTAGATTTTTAGAATATCGTTATACAAAAGATTATATTACAGATGAGACGAAATATTTAAATATGCTGAGAGAGATTTTGTATAATGGGAATGTTCGTAATGATAGAACTGGTGTTGGTACAATTAGTGTTTTTGGAAAACAATTAGAATTTGATATATCTCAGAGTATTCCTTTATTTACAACAAAACGTGTACCTTGGAAACATACAATACAAGAATTATTATGGTTTATGAGAGGTGATACAGATGCAAAAATTTTACAAAAACAAGGTGTTAAAATTTGGGATGGAAATACTTCAAGGGAGTTTTTGGATAAACGTGGATTAGAACATTATGATGTTGGTATTTTAGGTGCTGGATATGGATGGCAATGGAGATTTTTTGGAGCAAAATATAGTCAGGCATTTGCAGATACTTCTAATATTGATAGAACTAAAGTTGGTGGGTTTGATCAATTGGAATATGTTGAGAATTTATTGAAAACAGATCCTTTTAGTAGAAGAATTATGATGTCATATTGGAATCCTCCTGATTTTGAACGAACTTCACTTGTCCCATGTCACTTTACATGTCAATTTTATGTAACAGAAAAAGGTGGTGAGAAATATTTAAGTTGTCATTTTGTGATGAGATCGAATGATATGTTTTTAGGAAATCCATTTAATATTTTTAGTTATGCAGTTCTTACTTATATTTTGGCAATGAGGTGTAATATGAAACCTGATAGATTAATTTATAGTGTAGGTGATGCACATATTTATAAAAATCATTTGACTCAAATTGCGGAACAATTATCTAGAAATTCAAGACCTTTTCCAAAATTAAAATTAAATTCAAATATTATTTCAAAATCAATCGATGAAATTACAATTCAAGACTTTGATATTATAGGATATTTCCCACATCCATCCATTTTAGCACCTATGGCTGTTTAATTTGCCTATTTGCCTGGCTATTTAATTGTCTATTGATCTTATTTAAAAATAAGATTTTTATTAAAATAAGAAAAATGAAAATGTTAATGTATGGAATGATAGCATTAGTTATGTGTGTAGTATTAACTGATTGTGAGACAAAAGATAATATTATAAAAACATCAACTCGTTTTAATTTACCAATGATTACACCACCTGTTGCAAATTTAAAAACAAAATCAAAAACTTTAAACAAAATTACAACAAAAAATACAATTAGAACAAGACCAATAATTACAACCAAAACAAGGATTATTCCTACAATGACATCTGTTGTATCATTACCTACGAGTGGTAGTTTTATTCCAAAAAAAAGTGGTAATAGGGCAACTTTGACATATTTTACAGATACAGTATTTCAGTGTGTTGGACAAATACCAGATTATCCTGCAGTTGCAGTCAATCCATTATTATTAGGTTTTACATTGAATGATTGGAATACAAAATATTCGGGTGCATCTCCTGATGAAATTCCTTGGTGTAATAGATTAATGAAATTTGAAGTGAATGATGTTACATTTACTGGGAGGATTATAGATACATGTAATCCTGGTGATACAGGAGCATTTGTTGATCCAAATACAGGTAAAATTATTGGTGGGAAATGTGATTATACAGATGTAATTGATTTGTATGGTGAAAGTGGGAGACAATTTTTACAAAATGTGGTAGGTGATGATTTTTATAGTGGTGAAGTAAAATGGGAGATTTTATAATTATATATTAAATAATTTATATAACTGAAATAAAAAATTGAATAAAAATAATATTTTAGATATTATATATGACAATATCATTTTTTGATTTTGGTGAATCTAATACGCGTACATTGTTTAATTTTTTGCAAGATGCACTTGCAAAGAATTGTGAATTTGAAATTCGTTTTGGTAAATTTTATCAAGATATGAATTCTTCAAATAAGATAAAAAAATATCGTTTTGATTCTAATATGGAAATTGAAAGTTTTTATAATTTAAAAAATATGTTTAATAATCAAAAATTAAAAAAAACAGTTAAAAAAACTCGTGAATTTATTTATCAGATTGATAATCGTGTAGTAAAACGTATTTTGGATTTGGAAACAAATTCTGTTGTAGTTATGTCAAAACAAACGATGAAAACATATGATATTTATGATTATGATTTGCGAATGTCTGTCGCTTATGAAAAGACAGATGTATCTATAGAACGTGTTGATGAATTTTCCTTGATACGAACTAAGGATCGTACGAGTTATGAATTACCTTTTGGACATCTTGATTTTACAATTGTAGAACAAAAAGATTCTAAATCTGGTGAAGTTCATATTAAATATGAAGTAGAAATGGAAGTAACATCTATGCAATATAACGATTATATTATGAGTTATATTATGGTAATTTTACAAAAACGTCAAGATAACTATTATGTTATTCCTGGTAATGAAAAAAGAAAAATTTTTTCTGAGTATAAAAACCTTGTAAATGCAAACTATTTTGTTGGAGCTCAACCAGAAACTTTGCATAAGGAAAAAATTTCAAATTTATATAAAACAGAATATGCAGTGACAGATAAGGCAGATGGTGAACGTTATTTTTTATTTATTGATAAAATAGGTTTTGTATATTTTTTGGATAATAATTTAAACAAAATATTAAAAACAGATTTGCATTGTGCAAATTACAAACAATGTATTATAGATGGTGAATTAGTGAAAATTAAAAATAAGATATGTTTTCTTGCATTTGATTTATTGATTTTTAATGGTATGGATTTAAGAGGAAATATGGAATATAATTTGAAACGTAGAATTTATGAATTGAAAGGTATAGAATTTTCAAAATCTGAATTTTATGAAATTTCTGTAAAAAATTATTACTTTGGAAATGTTTTTAGTGGATCAAAGAAAATATTAGATTCTATTTCAGATAAATTTTATGAAAATGATGGGTTAATATTTACTCCTGTAAATGAAGCTTATCCAAAAATTAAAAAATGGAATACATTGTTTAAATGGAAACCTTGCGAATTGAATACAATTGATTTTTATGCAAAACAAATTTCAAGTAAAAATGGTATAGGTACATGGAATTTATATATTCAAGCTCCAAGTAATAATACAGAAACAAAAAGGACAGAAAAAGTTTTATTTGATATTCAAAAATTATGTAATCAACAAAATACGGACATTATAACCTATCAAACATCATTTGATGAATCTTTGGTAGATCCTACAACAGGAGAACAGTATAAAACTAATACTGTTATAGAATTTAGATGGCAAGCTTCCAAATTGAAATTTGTTCCTCTAAGAACTAGATGGGATAAAACAGTGAATCCAAGTAAACATGGTAATTTTGTAAAAGTAGCTTGTGATATTTGGAATAATATTAATAATCCAATTGATAAGGAATATTTATTAAAATTTTATTCAAATTCTAATGAAAAAGATCAATATTTTGAAAGAATGCGACGTTTTCATAACAAAGTAAAGGAATATTTATATAACAAATATTGTAAAAATATTTCTAATTTATTGGAGTTATGTTCTGGTAAGGGTGGTGATATGCATAAATGGTTTTATAATAATATTAAAAAAGTGGATGGATATGATATTTCTAGTAAAAATATTGAAGAATGTCAAAAACGTTATGATTCTTGTAAAAGAAATATGAATTGCAATTTTTATAAATTGGATTTATCAAGAGAAGATTCAGCAGAAATTATATACAATAATAGCATTGATAAATATGATACAGTGTGTTGCCATTTTGGAATTCATTATTTTTTCGATTCTGAAAAAAGTTTAGAAAATGTTAAACGTATTTTAGATTCTTGTTTAAAAGAAAACGGATATTTTATTGTGACTTTTATGGATAATCAAAAATTAAATGAATTGTTTGGTGATAAAAATATAGTTTCATATGAAGAAAATGATCAAATTATATATTTATTAGAAAAAAAATCAAATGGTGATTGTATTTATGGAAATAATTTAAAAATTACATTGACTGGTAATAATATTCTTGGTGAAGGATCTGATGAATGGATTATTGATTTTGATAATTTTAAAAAAATAATGGAAAATAATGGATATAAATGCATAGAAACAGAATTATTTGGTAATTTGTATAATTCAGATTTTGTAGATGTAGATTTGTTAGATTGTGAAAAAAATATCTCTTTTTTAAATAGATATTGCGTATTTCAAAAAACAATTGTAGAAGAAATTCCAAGTATTCGTCAAGTAATAGACGATCGGGGAATCACAGAATTCAATTTTGAAACAATTGAGTTACATCAAAAAAATATTAGCGTTTATAAAGTAAACGATCTATATAATATCATTGATATTATTAACTGTATCGAATACAAATATTATAAAAATCAAATAGAAAATTCATCATTAGATAATAACCCTGATAATGTATTTACAAATATTGTAAATATGTTCCGTAATTTAAAAATAGAATACACACCTGTTTTTATTTCTGATCCATTGGACTTTAATCAATATAAAGATGATAAAAATAATATTTATTTCACATACTATAAACACATTATAGAAAAAAAAACAGATGAAATCGAAGAAATTATAGAATACAATAATTGGTATGTTTTATTATACAATGACGAATTGATTTTTTCAAAACCAAAACAACAATCAATAATCAATCAAACAAATCAAACAAATGCAAATCAAACAAATGCAAATCAAACAAATGCAAATGAAACAAATGCAAATCAAACAAA
>JACCDZ011060801.1_pt1 | contig 18549 bp, 14 predicted proteins | sample 7449551 | NCBI WGS metagenome assembly JACCDZ01 (sample SAMN15323452, study PRJNA562643) | freshwater metagenome | isolation source: river surface water | place: USA:Blue River Watershed | collected 2017-08-18
CAAGTTGCGTAATATCGCCATTATCGCGCACGTTGACCACGGTAAAACTACACTTGTTGACAAATTACTGCAACAGTCTGGCACTTTCGACGCACGCGCAAAGTTGCAAGAGCGGATGATGGATTCGAACGCGCAAGAGTCTGAGCGCGGTATTACTATCCTTGCTAAAAACACTTCAGTACGCTGGAATGGCTATCAAATCAACATCCTGGACACTCCAGGTCACGCCGATTTCGGTGGTGAAGTTGAGCGTGTATTGTCGATGGCTGACTCAGTATTACTGTTAGTCGATGCGGTTGAAGGCCCAATGCCACAAACCCGTTTCGTGACGCAAAAAGCATTCGCCCACGGTTTAAAACCAATTGTTGTTGTGAACAAAATTGACCGTCCAGGCGCACGTCCGGATTGGGTTATCGACCAAGTTTTCGACCTGTTCGACAACTTAGGCGCGACTGATGAGCAATTAGATTTCCCAATCGTTTATGCTTCAGCAATTAACGGCTGGGCTACGCTTGATTACAACGAGCCTAAAACTGATATCAACGATTTGTTCCAAGCGATTGTTGAGCACGTAGCACCGCCAAAAGTTGAACTGGACGGTGACACTCAGATCCAAGTTTCGCAATTAGATTACTCAAGCTACCTTGGCATCATCGGTATCGGCCGTATCAAACGCGGTACGTTAAAAGTGAACCAACAAGTCACGGTATTAGGTGCTGATGGTTCAAAACGTAACGGTAAAGTAGGTCAAGTATTTACCTATTTAGGCTTAGAGCGTATTGATACCCAAGAAGCTAATGCTGGTGACATCATTGCATTTACCGGCTTAGGTGAGCTGAAAATCTCTGACACTATTTGCGCAACTAACAACCTTGAAGCTTTACCTCCGCTGCAAGTGGACGAGCCAACAGTGACCATGACTTTCCAAGTCAACACGTCACCATTTGCTGGTAAAGAAGGTAAATACGTAACTTCACGTCAAATCTTAGAGCGTTTAACGCACGAGTTAAAACACAACGTGGCATTACGTGTTGAAGAAACTGAAGACGGTGACAAATTCAAAGTCTCTGGTCGCGGTGAATTGCACTTAGGCGTATTAATCGAAAACATGCGTCGTGAAGGCTTTGAATTGGCGGTATCTCGTCCTGAAGTAATCATGAAAGTGGTTGATGGCGCGAAGATGGAACCAATGGAAAACGTCACTATTGACGTGGAAGAGCAACACCAAGGCTCTATCATGGAAAAAATGGGTGAACGTAAAGCTGAAATGACCAATATGCAACCAGACGGTAAAGGCCGGATCCGTATGGATTTCCAAATGCCAAGCCGTGGTTTGATTGGTTTCCGTACAGAGTTTATGACGCTGACTTCTGGTACTGGTTTAATGTACAACAGCTTCGACCATTACGGCCCATTCAAAGGCGGTTCAATTGGTCTGCGGATGAACGGTGTACTGATTTCTAACGCTATGGGTAAAGCTGCTGGTTATGCAATTTTCTCATTGCAAGAACGTGGTCGTATGTTCATCGGTCACGCAGAAGAAGTATATGAAGGTCAAGTTATCGGTATTCACAGCCGCAGCAATGACTTAACAGTAAACTGTCTGAAAGGCAAACAGTTAACCAACGTTCGTGCTTCAGGTACCGATGAAGCAATCAACTTAGTGCCGCCAATCCGTTACACATTGGAACAAGCGCTTGAGTTTATTGATGATGACGAATTAGTTGAAGTGACACCACAGTCAATCCGTATTCGTAAACGTCACCTGACTGAAAACGATCGTAAACGCGCAAGCCGCAGTTAATTACTCGCGATTTGTCGAAAAGGCCAGCAGTGATGCTGGCCTTTTGCTTTTGAAAGTGGCAGATTGAGCGCTGTCCTCGCAGTAGGTCGTCTTTGAACTTTCATGCCCTAGGCGTGTATTTCGAGTCGATAAGACAGGAGAGTTTTGCTTTGACCTCACGGCGCTCGTTTTACAAAAAGAAAACTGTGTTAGTGGTCGATGACTCGGATCAGATCAGGAGTTATCTTAAAAGCATGCTGATCTTAATCGGTTTTGACGAGGTTACCTTAGCCCGTGATGCTGAGATGGCCATGACGTTATGCCGTCGTCATACCTTTGATTTTGTGCTGAGTGATTTTCATTTGGGCCGCGGCCGGGACGGCTACCAGTTGTTTGAAGTGCTACGGTCGGAGCGACTGCTTAAGGCAAATTGTTGCTTTCTCGTGGTAAGCGCTGAACGCCAGCGTGCCTCCGTGTATGGCATGATTGAGTTTCAGCCCGATGATTATTTACTGAAACCCTTTAGTTACGCCGAACTTGAACGACGAATAAGTCGATCCTTTCATTTGCGACAAGCGCTCCTCAGTGTGTATCAGGCAATCTTTCGACATGAATATGCAGAAGCAGTGCTGGCCTGTGACGAGGTTATTTTGCACAAGAGCAAATACGCGTTGCATGCCAGTCGGTTAAAAGCTGAATTATTAATCAAACTCGAAAGACCAGCCGAAGCACAACTGATATATCAGTCGGCATTATCGATCCGAGAATTTGCGTGGGCGCAATTGGGCCTTGCTATTGCTCTGGGTTATCAAGGGCAGCACGACGCCGCTGAGGCTATGCTGCATGAATTAACCGCCCGCGCTGAAACTAAAGTTGAAGCGTTGGATTGGCTAACACGATTGTACATCAGTCAGCAAAAACCGACCGAAGCACTCACTGCTGTTGAGCAGGTCGCAAAAGTGTCACCGCGTAATTATCTGCGGCAACATGTGCTGGCGACCCTCGCGGTCATTGATGATCAGAAAGATTTAGCAGTGCAAGTCCATTATAAATTACTGGCGGCCGCGAAGTATTCGATGTACGACACTCCAGACAACATGCTCAATTATGCGAGAGCTTTAGTTGAACAAGCACAAACTTTGCCTGAAAGCGAAAAAGCTCAACAAATCAGTAAAGTAGAATCCTTTATTCATTCGATTAAAAAAAGATTTCATCCCTCTAGCTATGAACATGATCGGGCTGTGGTTGAGGCTCGGCTATTGCTGTTGCAAGGTAAAAAAGCCAAAGCACAGCAACTTTTGCAACAAAGTGAAGAATTAAGCCACGATAAGCCAGTGTCGGCGATGGGAATGTTGGATAGAGCCCGCGCCTATTTTGATAGTGGCAATCTTGCGATGTGTGATCATTACATTACTGCATTGTCGACGGTCACCCAAGATGACAATTTGTACTGCAGTGCTTTACAGTTGATGATGCAACACGAACAGAAAAAATATCAGCAGTTACGCGAGCAACTTATGCAGCAAAATGCGGACGGTATGCAGGCGTTTGGGGGCGGCGATTATGCAATGGCAATCGATTATTTCCATAGCGCTTTGCTCAGCATGCCTGCCAACAGTAATGTTGCGTTGAATTTATTGCAGGCAATTGCCATGAGTTCAAAGTTAAAACCAGAATGGCGTTTGCTGGCTGACGATTGTAAAGACTTACTGAATCAGGCTCCGCTTTCATTAGAACAGCAAAAGCGATTTGCGCTGCTACAGCAGCAATTGCAACGACTTACTGGTAATTAATGCCTGCTTTGATTACACTGCGGCGGTCAAAATGAGGGCCAAAGCATGCAATTCCGCTTGTTTACTTTCGTAATCTGTTTCACCGGCTTGGTCGCGTGTGCGCCAAAAGATCCTATTCAAAAATTCTCTGGACCAGCCCAAGGCTCGACCTACAACATTAGCTATTGGTCAGAACAAACGGTAAATGTTGAAGGCCTGCAACAACAAGTAGATGCGGAACTCAGTCGAATCGACAAAGTGATGTCGAATTACCGCAAAGATTCGGTGATCGAAGGCTTTAATGCGCAAAGTTCCACTGATTCTTTTGACGTCGGCTCAGAATTAGTGGAACTGGTGCGGATTGCTCGTGAAGTCTCCTCACAAAGCCAGGGTTGTTATGATCTCACCGTGAAACCGCTTTTTGACTTATGGGGCTTCAAAGCGGATAAATTTAATCAACCAACCGCTGAGCAAATTGCAGCAACACTCGCGCAAGTTGGCATGGCCAAAATTAGTGAAGATGGCCCCTCAATGTTGTCGAAAAAATTGCCTGATATGCGCGTTGACGTCAGTTCTATCGCACAAGGTTATACAGTTCGTCGGTTAGCGGCGATTTTGGAACAAGCAGGGATCACTGATTACTTGGTCGAAGTCGGTGGTGAATTACAGGTTCGCGGTAAAAAGCCTGAACAAACACCATGGAAGTTGGCGATTGAGAAGCCATTGCCTGGCGAGCAAACCTTGCAAAAAATTATCACAGTGCTGCAGGATGAGCCGCTGGCGGTAATGACATCAGGTACCTACCGGCATTATTTTGATGCAAACGGCAAGCGTTTCAGTCATGTATTGGATGCAAGGACTGGCTCACCAGTGCAACATCAAACCGTTTCTACCACGGTTTTTATCGAGAATCCGACTTACGCTGACGCTTGGTCAACCGCATTTTTATGTTTAGGTAGCCAAGATGGCAAAGCTGTGGCCGACCGGTTAGGGTTAAAAGTGTTGTTTATCGACCAACATGGTGATGAACTGCAAGAATTGTCCAGCGACGCATTACGGCAAACCAAAGCAGTCACTTTGCAATAAGTGACTGACTTTTGTCAGTTTCAGAAAATATGCTAGGCTGGCGTTTTGTCGCTAGTGCTGAGATTTTATGTCGCACCCATACTTACAACAGAGTTTTGACCATATTCGCAATATGGCCAGATTCATTCGTCTTTACATCTTGCGCTGCCAACATGACCAAGTTGGGATGATTGGTGGCTATCTTGCTTATATTTCCTTGTTATCCTTGGTGCCGTTAGTTGCTGTCGCCTTTTCAGTGCTAAATGCCTTCCCCATGTTTTCTGGTTTTCGCACGCAAATTGAATCCTTTGTCTACGCCAATATAGTGCCGTCTCGTGGTGAAGAGCTGCAAAGTTATATTAATGGTTTTGTTGAAAATATTGCGCAGATGACCACGGTTGGTGTCGGCTTTCTAGTCGTCGTTGCATTGATGCTGATCCATAATATCGACAAGACCTTGAACAAAATCTGGCGAGTGCAAAAACGACCCCGGTTGATTATTTCGCTGTCGATTTATTGGATGATTTTAACCCTAGGGCCGATATTGCTTGGCAGTTCCATTGCATTTACTTCCTACCTAGCGTCATTAACTCATTTAGCGGATAACTATACTCCTGGATTGTCGAGTTTGCTGTTAAGCCTCGCGCCTTACCTTTTTTCTTTATTAGCATTTTTCATGTTGTATCAGTTAGTTCCAAACGTGAAAGTGCGTTATAGCCATGCTTTATGTGGGGCATTGTTCAGCAGTATTTTGTTTGAAATGTTGAAAAAAGGCTTTGCGCTATATATTCAACATTTCCCATCTTATCAGGCGATTTATGGCGCCCTTGCTTTGGTGCCGATTCTATTTGTCTGGGTCTATTTGTCGTGGCTTGTGGTGTTATTAGGGGCTGAATTAACTGCATTATTGCAGGAACAACATGCCAGGTTTCGTAAACGTGTCCAGCCGGTGGAGTCGCCGAATGTATCAAGCTGAAGCAATTGATTGTTATCTCAGTGAGTTTCTTCCAACTGCGGATGGGCATCGGATTTACCTTGAACAAAGTGGCAACCCACTTGGGATCCCGGTACTGATGTGTCATGGCGGTCCTGGCGGCGGCAGTTCGCCGTTTCAAAGGACGCTGTTTGATAACCAGCGATATCGCATTGTGTTGTTTGATCAACGCGGGTGCGGCCAATCAACGCCTTTTGCCAGTTTGGAAAACAACACCACGGCGGATTTAATCAATGACATCGAACTGATCCGCGAACATTTAGGCATTGATCGCTGGTTGGTTGCCGGCGGTAGTTGGGGCAGTACCTTAGCCTTAGCTTATGGCGAACAACACCCTGAGCGTTGCTTAGGTTTTATTTTGCGCGGCATTTTTCTTGGACGCGCCGAAGATATAGATTGGCTATACCGACCTGGTGGCGGCGCTAGTCAGTTGTTCCCTGACTACTTTAGCGATTTTATCCAACCCATTGCTCGGTACAAGGGCTTGGACATATTAGTTGCTTATCGTCAGTTACTGCAAGGTGATGATGCGACCGAAAAATTGGCCGCTGCCCAGGCCTGGAGCTTGTGGGAGTCGCGAGTGGCGACTTTAATGCCAAATGCAGCGATGCGCGCAGGTGCTGTGGATGCCGACTCAGCCTTACCTTTGGCTCGGATTGAAAATCACTATTTCCTGCACCATTGTTTTTTTGCACCAAATCAACTGTTAGATCAACTGGATAAGATCAAACATTTGCCTTGTTGGATAGTGCACGGACGTTATGACGCGGTCTGCAAAATGGAAAATGCCTGGAGCTTGGCGCAAGCCTGGCCTGATGCTAGGTTACGGATCATCCATAATGCTGGTCACTCAGCGAGCGAGGTCGGGATAACCCGCGCACTATTTGATGCCGCGACTGAATTTGCAGATTGGTGGCAACGTCAATGATTGCATTAATTCAACGAGTCCGCCGTGCTAGTGTTACGGTGGCAGAGCAAGAAGTTGGCAGTATTGGTGCGGGTATGTTGGTTTTGCTCGGAGTTGAAGCGGCGGACAGCCCAGCCCAATTAAGAAAGTTAGCGGATAAGGTATTGAAATATCGTCTGTTTAACGATGAAAATGGCAAAATGAATTTGAATCTTAGTCAAGTGAATGGCCAAATGTTGGTGGTGTCCCAATTCACTTTGGCTGCCGACACGCAGTCAGGCCTACGCCCAAGTTTCACTCCGGCAGCTTTGCCAGAAGTTGCCGAGCCGCTTTATCAGCAATTTGTGCAATATTGTCAAAGCCAAGGTGTTGTGGTTGCCACCGGCTGTTTTGGCGCTGATATGCAAGTAAGTTTGGTCAACGATGGGCCAGTAACTTTTTGGCTTCAGTGTCAGTAACTCTTTATAGAAAAGCGTTATTGGTGCTCCAGACGCAAGTTACTACATTTAAACAATTGATTTTGATAGCCGGAACTCTTAGCAATGTCGAGTTGCTGAAAATGTTGTTGGCACCAGTGCGTAAGTTCTTCGGTAAATTCGGGATGCGGCAAATTCAGCAACAATACGCCATCAGCTTGTATGAGTGGGATTAGCCCAGAAAGCAGGGGCGTTACCGGCCGCGGCCATGGATAAATATCGACAATAACGCAGTCAAAGCTGTGACGGGGATGCGGTGGTGGATCACCAATCAATAACTGGTCGCGAGCACAGGTATCTGCGAGCTGGAAAAACTCTTTATAAATGTCCACAATTGCCGGCTCACGTTCGATGGTCGTCAGTGAAGTTTTATTGAAACGTGTTAAAATACAACGATTTAACTCTCCTGTACCTAAGCCGATTTGTAGGATGTTTTGTCGTGGCCATCGCGTTAAGTCATCAATGATTTGTTGCACGTAAGGGTAGATCGCGCGACTAGGTTCGGTTAAATCAATTTGGCTTTGGCGCTGACCATTAATTAGCAACCAGCGCAATTGTCCCGCTTGCTCGACGCGAATATCCAGTCCATTGCTGCGTCGGCAGTAGATTAACGTTTGCGTTTGTTCCACAATGCCCTCCCAGCCCGCGGCCAGTTTAAAAAGGAGAATGCAAACCATGAAATGGCAGCTTAGCGCGCCGCAGAGCGCGGCTCAATGGCAAGCGTATTACAATTTACGCTATCAAGTGCTGCGAGCGCCCTGGGGACAAGCTCCTGGCAGCGAGCAAGACGAGTTGGAAGATAGTTCTTTTCATCAGATGGTCAGCTCAGAGGATGGTGAGGTGCTTGCTGTTGGACGATTACATCGTCTTGCCGACGGTCGTTCACAGGTCCGTTATATGGCGGTAAGCCCGCAGGCGCAAGGTCAAGGCCTTGGCGCTATGGTATTGATGGCTCTTGAGCAACAAGCAGAGGTCTGGGGTTCGACAGCAATAGTGTTAAATGCGCGGGAAAATGCTTTTGGTTTTTACCGAAAATTAGGATATCAGTTCGGCGAGCCACTGCCCGCGCTGTTTGGGATCGCGCATCAGCAGATGTGGCGACCATTGTCGTTAGGCGCAACAGCGCAACAATCCGAGCTTTGGTGCCAGCAGTTGGTGCAGACTTGGCATCAGACTATCCCGCTATCTGCCTTTATGCAGTTGCAAATTGAGGCCTTTGATAATCGCAGTTTGGTTTGTACCGCGCCGTTGCCACCCAACAAGAATTTGCACCACAGTATGTTTGCTGGCGCTATTTATAGTCTGATGACACTAACTGGCTGGGGTATGGTGTGGTTGCAGTTAAAAGCGCAAGAGCTAGACGGCGACATTGTATTGGCTGATGCCAATATGCGTTATATAGCACCGGTGCGCGCCGATGCAGTCGCCCGTGTACAGCTGCTCAATTGCCGAGGTAGTCTGCAGGCATTAGCGGAAGGAAAGCGGGTACGTCAGCAAGTGCTAGTGCAACTTTGGCATGAAAAGCAATTACTTGCAGAGTTCAGTGGCCGATTTGCGGTATTACCTCATGCATAAAGTCGTTATTCTTGGCTGCGGATGGTTAGGTCAGCAATTAGGCGTGGCCTTAGGAAGGGCTGGCTATCAAGTGTTTGGTACTCGGCAGTCAATCAATAGTTGCGCTTCGCTACCAGAGCCAATTCAACCGCTGGTATTGCAATTGCCCGCACTAGAGTTCCCATCGGATCTGGTTGCTGACGCTACGGTGATTGTCGCACTCCCAGCGAGCACGCCAAATTATTTGCAGGCCCTCCAGCAAATAAGCCAGTCTTGTACCATGGCAAATCAGCTGTTTTTTTGTTCAAGTACCGGGATTTATGCCGGGCTCGCTGGCCATTTAGCGGAAGCCGAGTTGGTAACCCCGATGGTGCTTTTAGACAAGGTATCCTTGACTGGCGATTATGCGCAGGCATTGGCGGCTGCAAATAACCCTGCCGCACATTCAGAACTTAGTCGTGTGCAGCGATTATTGGCTGCAGAAATTATCATGTCACAGCAATCAAACGTGGTGGTGTTGCGACTGGCTGGCTTGATAGGTCCTGGCCGACATCCTGCAAAGTTCTGTCGCCATGGCACCTTAACAGGTCCAGAGTTACCGGTGAATATGCTGCATAGTTTTGACATCCAGCAGTTCTTGCTGACATGGCTCGGCCAGCCGCAAACGGCTAAAGCGCTTGGATCAGTGTTTAATCTATGTAGTCCGGAGCATCCAAGTAAACGGCAGTTTTATCAGCATGCTTGTGCTGATGCAGGAATTGCGGAGCCGCAATTTGTTCTGGCGAGCGATGGTATTTCTGCAGAACCAGCAAGGACAATAGATGTAAGCCTGAGTCTTTGTTTAGCTGGCTTTCGTTATCAATTTGTCTCACCAATCTCGGCTATCGCTCATTGTTTGCGCTAAAACGGCTCGATAACAGGGAATATCAAAACTTTATCAAAGATTGATACAGCAGAAATTGCTCGTCAGCAGCAAAATTATTGCGTTGGCAATTCTCTGAGCTATATCAATGAAAAATAAATGGTTATTTGCAGCTATACTTTGTACTTTGCTGGGCATCCTTGCAGGCATTGGTTATTTAACTTATGTCGGATCTTTTGCAAATACGAATGTAATCCTTGAGCACACCAACGACCCGTCGGGTCGGTTAATGCTGCAATTTTTCGGGTTTATGTTGGGTTTGTCGCTTTTACTCAATTTGTTTGCATTGTTTGAAGTAGAGCAATTGGCTGGCCGAATGTTTCGTTGGTTACAAGCTGGCCGTGCTTCGCAGGTCAAACAGCAATTTTTGTCTGATTTACAAATTTTTTACATCATCAACAATTACAAGCTCTGCCGCAGCACCCACAACGTTATTTGCAATTGGATGAAAAGAATCATCAACGCAAATTGGTCTGTGTTGATGACGAGAGCGAGCAGCCGCTAAGCATCTATGAGCTGCGATCTATTTTCCAACAAATGCTGAGATATCAATGTCGTAGTGGAGTATTGCTCTGCTTGGCAGGCGTCGATACACAAGCAGACATCTTCGCCCGAGAAGCCGGCATCGAGGTGTTTAATTATAAACAGCTAAAAAAGCAGTTGTTGCGTTGAAAAATTAACCAAAAAACCTTTTTTAGATACAATATCAAATTTTCGTAAGGTTTTTCTTGTCTCTATTTTGGCAATATGTCTCGCGTTTTGCGCAAAAAGGGACAAAATAACAATTCTACGGATAGAGCAACACATCCTGCCTGGCTGGACGATGGTCCAGCCTTTTTTTAACGAGAACAATTAGTTGTATCATTCTAGCCAAAGGTCTGTTTGATTTTACTCAAAGCTCAAAGCTCAAAGCTCAAAGCTCAAAGCTCCAAGCTCAAAGCTCAAAGCTCAAAGCTCAAAGCTCAAAACGCAAAGTTCATAGCTCCAAGCTCCAAGCTCCAAACTCAAATGTACATTCGCGAGCAATTGGCGGCAATTTCGACGCTAATTCGACGCAATTCGCGCTCTCGGGCAAATAACAGATTATGACGAGAATAGCTTTACAACCGCGCGTATAGGGTTGTTTTACTGCCAAGCCGCCAGAGTAGGGCGTTAGGTCTGTGGCACAGCAACGGACTCGCTAGGAGGCTTCACTTGTCTAAATGTCAGCTTTGCGTCAAAAAAAAGCCCCCGATATGTCGAGGGCTTTGTTCGAGGTAACCAAGTTAAACTTTAAAAGTGCAAATGGAATCTTGTAAATGCTCCGCACTGATCGCAACTGCTTGGCTGTGTTCTAAGGTTCTGGTTGCTTTGCCCGCACTTTGGTCAGACAGTTCAACCATTTGTTGCATATTCTGTTGGATGACTTCGCCCATTGCCAATTGCTGCTGAGTCGAGCCGGCAATCGTTGAGCTAATGTCATGCATGTGTGTGATGGCTTTGGTTACATGCGTCAAAGAGGCAACTAACTCTTCAGTGTGGCCAACGCAATATTCCGCGTCAGTACGCCCACGGGTTATGGCTGTGACTGCTGCGGTACTTTGCTGTTGCAGGGTTTGGATCATATTACGGATTTCATCAACCGCGGTTTGACTGCGAACAGCGAGGCTGCGGACTTCATCGGCAACTACTGCAAAGCCGCGGCCTTGCTCGCCAGCACGTGCTGCTTCAATAGCGGCATTGAGAGCTAATAAGTTGGTTTGTTCAGCAATACCACGAATAGTGGCTAAAATACCGCCGATATTCTTGGACTGATCATTTACTTTAAGCATGATATCGGCCGTACCGGTTAGTTGCACGGCTAAACCACTAATCAGTTTATTGTTTTCAGACGAAATATGGTCAATGTGTTGGCTTTGTTGTAATGCGCCTTCCATTTCGGAAACCGCAAGCGCAGCCTGATCCGCGATATCATGAGTGCTGTTAGCAAGCAGTTGAGTGGTTTCATTCACTGTATTAATTTGCTGCTGTTGCTGCGACAGTGCTTCACTGATTTCGAGTACCTCTTCACGTGAACGAGTTGAGCTTTGGCCAAGTTCAAGTGCATTATCAGAGATTTGGCGAATTAATTGGCTCAGGGCATCAATCAAGCTATTCACTTTACCGGACAAAGCCCCAAACTCGTCGTCGCTAACGATTTTCAACCGATGTGACAAGTCACCAGCGGCGACTTCACCAAGCACTTTGTTGATGCTTCCGAGTGGTCGCAGCATTGCCGTGATAGTTTTGAATGCAATGCCAATGGCCAATCCGATTAAAACTATCATCAATATCACAGTGCGAACCACCGCGAAGCTTACAGAAGAGGATACTTCAGATTGCAAAGTATTAAACTGCTTGCCAGCACCATCGAGTAGCAAATCGAGTGAAGCAACAGCTTGACCGATTTCTTGTTCTGACTTCGCAAGTTGTTGTTTTGCCTGTTGTAACGCGGAAAGTTGGGTAGTCTTTAAGGCAACAAGACCATTGGCAGCACTGCTTTGTGTTTTGACCGCAGCCAGTTGTTCGTTAAAGGTTTGCCAGAGATCTTCTGCACCAACTTTACCCACCAAATTACCGATGTAATCCAAATTACCTTGCATATCATTGAGTGCAAATTCAATGTTTTGTTGGCTTTCTTTTAGCTGTTCAGGTTCAGTGTACCCAGCAGTTTCTTTTACGGTTTGCATGAGAGACAATAATTGACCATCAACACGACCCGCAGCCCCGCCTATTAACTCAAGCGTCGCTTTTTGTGACGGTTCTTCGATATAAGTAATATCAAGTAAGGTCGCACCGGCTTCATCAATCATTTTAATTAGTTTATCAAGTTCAGCTGCGGTAGCTTGCGCGCCTTCGACCACTTGCATTTTTGCAGTAAACATCGCATTGACTGATTGGGCATAACTATCAGCGTGGGCCAATGCTTCTTTAAGCGGTTTGTTTAACGACGGGTCGTCTTTTAGCAATGCCGATAATTTTTGCGCATTGACGTTAAAGTTGTCAGCGGCGACTTTAAAGTCCGCTTGGTATTTATTGATGTCCGCGGTCTGTTCTGCGGTAAAACCTAAAGCCGATAGTTTTGCCAATTTCAGCAGTTGGATCTGAGCGAAATTACTTTGCTGTTGGGCGGGAACTGCGATGTCGTTCACTCGGCTACTTGAATTCGATATGGTGTTAAAACTCCATAACGACGACAGGCTGGCGATCAGCAGTAACAGCGCAATAACGCCAAAGCCAAGAATGACTTTATTTGCAACGGTGAGTTTCATGTCTAGTCCTGTTGTCCTATCTGTCTCTTAAACTATTATAATTAGATTTGTCTCATTTGTCTTCAACATGATTGTAATTAGTATTGTTGAAGTTGTAGTGTCGTCAAATAAGCACACGAAATTAACAGAGAAACACTAGCTGGTCTAGCCAGTTTGAGTCGTATTAAATATCGCCAAAAGCCAGTATTTGCTAGAAATTTAGTAGATAGATCAGGAATTAGAAAGGTCAGAGCTAAAAATTCCACGAGGATTTTGACTTTAACTAAGACGATTAAGTCTAAAGGGTTGGGCTGGCGAGTCGTAACAGCCAGTTAAAATGTCCATTGCTTAAATTCGTTGACGCCATTGAAAATTTGCCAGTATCGGCAATGTCCACGGTTATTTTTTATTTAGTGTGGCGATGTTTAAATGGCCGCCTAAGCGATAACGACTTCCTGCCGAGGTTAAATAAGCAAAACTCACAGCGCCACCTCGACTAAAGGTTCGCCGGGTCAGCCGTAAACAGGGTTCGTGCTGGGCAATACGCAAGTACTTACTGGTAAAAGCATCAGGCAGTATCGCTTCAACGACGTGATCCGCTTCGGTTAATGGTGCGACTGCGCTTAGGTATTCGTGCGGGGTTTGTTGCGTGAAATCTTGCAGTAAGTAGTCAGGCACTTGCGCCGGATTCACAAAACGCGCTTCGAGTTGCAGTGGTTGTTGATTGTCATAGTGAACTATCAAACTGAAGTACACAGGATCATGTTGTTTTAACCCCAATGCGCCTGCGACGACTGTGGGGCAGGGGATTTGACTTAATTGCACCAACTCTGCGCTGTGGAAATGGCCGCGGGCTTGAATTTCATCTGCAATATTGCGGATCTCGAGTAAGGCTGATTGCGATTTGGCGCTTGCAACAAAACTGCCGACACCTTGAGTTCTATATAAAACTCCTTGTTTGGTGAGCTCTTGCAAGGCACGCCGTGCCGTCATTCGGCTTACATTAAATTGACTTGCGAGTTCGTTCTCCGAAGGAATGCGGCTATGTTCCGGCCAACGTCCAGTTTCAATTTGGCTAAAAATAAATTCTTTAATCGCGGCAAATTTCGGCGTGGTGCTATCAGCTGTTCGGTTCATCTTCGTATCAAGTTAACTACATTCGACGAAAAACTAGCGGACTTTGATTGTATATACAAGCGGATCCGTTAGAATTCTGACTAGAATTGCGCTTAATGCTGACTGTCACGACGGACAGCCTCGTCACTATCACCGCCAATACATGGAGGATCTCTGAAGATGCAACAATTCGATGCACTTTGGTACAACGTCAATTTAGCCACTATGAGCGATAACGGACAGCCTTATGGCGCAATCAGCGACGGGGCTATTGCGGTTAAGGACGGTTGTATTGCCTGGTTAGGGCCAAAGTCGGCACTGCCTGCTTTCGATAGTTTGGCAACGCCAATGTTTGACGGCCAAGGTCAGTGGCTGTTGCCTGGCTTTATCGATTGTCATACTCATTTAGTTTATGCCGGAAGTCGAGCCAATGAGTTTGAAATGCGGCTAAACGGCGCGAGTTATCAGGATATCGCGGCTGCCGGCGGAGGCATTAAATCCACGGTCGCAGCGACAAGAGCTGCGTCTGCGGAAGAATTGTTTGTATTGGGCAAAGAGCGGTTAAATGCTCTATTGCGCCAAGGGGTGACCACAGTAGAAATCAAATCAGGATATGGACTGGATTTGGCAAATGAGCGGAAAATTCTCGAAGTGGCACAACTGTTAGCTGAGCATCACCCACTGCAGATTGAGAAGACATTTTTAGGTGCGCATGCCTTGCCAATTGAATATGCACATGACAGCGACGGTTACATGGATCTGGTGGTTGAGACCATGTTGCCGACTCTGGCTGAGGCCGGTTTGGTTGATGCGGTCGATGTATTTTGTGAAGGAATTGGTTTCTCAGTTGCGCAAAGTCGCCGGTTGTTTAGCAAAGCAAAAAGTCTCGGTTTACCGGTCAAAGCGCATGCTGAACAGTTGTCTGCTTTAGGCGGTTCTGCCTTAGTCGCTGAATTTGCTGGTTTATCTGCAGATCATATCGAATTCCTTACCGAAGACGATGTGCAGAAGATGGCTCAGGCCGGGACTGTCGCGGTGCTGTTGCCGGGCGCGTATTATTTTTTACGTGAAACTCGGATGCCTCCGATTGATTTGCTGCGGCAATATCAAGTGCCGATGGCGGTTTCTACCGATTTGAATCCAGGAACTTCGCCACTTTGTCATTTGCCCTTGATGTTAAATTTTGCCTGTACGCTGTTTCGATTAACCCCGGAAGAGGCGTTACGTGGGGTTACCATTAATGCTGCAAAGGCGCTTGGCAAAACTGATCGGGGTCAGTTACAAGTTGGTCAACGTGCTGATTTTGGCTTGTACCAAATTAGTCAACCGGCTGAACTCTGCTATCAATTAGGGGTTTCCACGCTCCGACAGTTAGTCATTGCCGGACGGGTGCAAAACATTAATAGTTAAATGTAGAGTCAATTTCGGTGACGTTTAGCCGCGGATAAGTTCGAGCTCGCACAGGCTGCTCTGCGTTACTGACGCGGGTAATTGCGGTGAAATGCGTTCTTTTGAGCGCATTTAGCTAAACTTTACTAAGGTCGCATTTACAAAAAGCTGAAATGAATTAAGCTCAATTTAACTAGGGTTATTTGGGCTTCTTTGTCATGGACTTGGTCATCGCGCTTTATTTACTGCTGCTGGTGATACTTGGTTTGATGTTGCGGCAAATTCGCAATTTGCAGCGGGCTTTGGCTGAAGCAACAAGACCCTTCGATGATTACACTTATCTGCATGATTTAATTACCGGATTTCCAAATCGACATCAATTGCAACATCGAGTAAGCCCGTTATTGTCGCAAGGACAGGGCCATTACTCTTTGTTAGTGCTCAAAATCAAGAATTTCGACGAAGTCAACCGGATGCTTGGGCATAGTCACGCGAATGTAGTGCTTACACAAATCGCTTCGCGCATTAACGCCAGCCTAAGTCAAAGCAAAGAAGTACTGATCTTAGAAAATCAAAATATGCCGATCCGAGTTTGTCATTTAAGTGGGGTTGATTTTGCCATTTGGATGCAAGCTGGTGATAAGGCCTATACCGCTGAAATACTGGCGCAACAGATTGAGAAAACGGTACCTGAACCTTTGTTGTTGCACGGTGCAGCGGTGGAGTATCAAATAATCAGCGGTATTGTGCATGCTCCGGAGCATGGCGACCAACTGGCTGAGCTTTTGGATAAGGCCTATGAAGCGCTGCAACAACACGAATGGCAGCATAGTGCGAGTGCGGTGTTTAATCCGACGATGATGCATTTTAATAGTGAAAAACTACGGATGATGGCGCAGCTGCAAACGGCGATTGGCACTGATCAATTGCAGCTCGATGTACAACCCCAAGTTGATTTGTTAACGCAGCAGGTACTGAGTGTCGAAGTCTTATTGCGCTGGCAGCATCCGGAAAAAGGCTTGTTGGCGCCGAAAATGTTTTTGCCGTTGGCAGAAGAAATGGGGGTGATCTATCCACTCACCGCATGGGTACTCCGGCAGGCGATTACCGTACTTGCGGTTTTGCAAAAACAAGGGCAATCGGTGCAAATTGCCGTCAATATTTCAAGCAGGGACATCATTCAAATTGAATTTGTTGAGCAACTGCAACAACTTTTAGCGCAGGCAGAGGTCGACCCGGCTGGACTGATGCTTGAACTCAAGGAAGACGCGTTAATGGCTGATGCCGAGGCGGCGAGACCGGTCATGCAGCGGTTACGAGCCCTTGGAGTCGAGTTAGCACTTGATGATTTTGGTACTGGTTATTCGTCATTGGCGGTGTTGCGGGAGCTACCAATTCAACAAGTCAAAGTGGACTGCCAGTTTATATCCGGTTTGCATCGCTCAGAATCTCAAGCGGCGGTGACTGGCGCCATCATTGATATGGCGAAGAATCTGCAACTGCAGGTGGTGGCTGAAGGGATTGAAGAACAGCAAGTGGCTGAGAAATTACTGCGTTTAGGATGTACCCGCGGCCAAGGCTTTTTATACAGCAAACCATTCGCACTTGCTGGGCTGACGTATTGGTTGGCGCAGTGGCAAAGCAATCATCCGCCTGCGCCATAACTCTTGAGGGACTGCCTCGGCTTACAACGACCGGTTATCCCCGTTTTAATGAGGATGCCGTGAGTTTTTGCCTTGAATAAAGGCAACCACTAAGGCCGCTAGCACTTGTCCAGCTTCGCTCATTCCGGCAGCTAAACCGGCTGGGTGCTGACTTGGCGCCGCTTCAGCCAAATGCAAATAACGGGCGCGGTCCTGCGTTGCCAGTTTCCATACATAATGTTCGGCATCAGCCACGGAAATACCACAGTTGGTCATAGCGCTGACCGGCATCTGGCTAATACTGTCTGTGTCAACTTCAACCCCAAGCGCCGTCGTTTGGTGACGACCAAGTTGTTCAATGGCTTGTTCACAAGCGTCAGTAAAACTAAAGCGACGTCGGACAAATATATCTTGATAGCTTAGGAAACTCGCATCTTGCTGCGCCATCTGCGCCAGAGCCTTTTCCGAGTTTTTCAGTTCATGTAGGCCAACCACCGCGTATTGCCGCAGATATCCTGCAGCTTTTGCATAACTAAAGCCATTGCCACTATGTCGACCTTCCAGTAAGCGGAAATCGCTATGAGGATCTAAATTGATGGCATCTACCGCTTGCCCCGTCGATAACGACAGCGCTTGTAGCAGCGGATAAGCGTTGTTATGGCCTCCACCGATGACGATTGGAGTGATCCCGGCATCAAAAATTGGCTTCAATACGGCAAACACGCGTTGATCGATCGCTGCACAGAGTTGGCGTAACTGTTCTAAATCAGCGTCCTTTTGCGCGACGAGGCCAAGGCTTTGTTGCTGCAAATCGCTGCAATCCACTGTGCCAACCAGCAGGATTTCGCTGGCAGGCAAATGGCTATTCGCCTGTAAATTGATAAATCGGCTTAAAAAGGCTTGAAAGCCAAGATCGGCGCCGCCTTGACCAAAATTGGCTCGCGGACCGATATCTTCTGGAATGCCAACTAATGCATAACGGGCTCCGCGGCTTTGTGCACTAATGAGAGCGTCGGCTAATGGTAATAATGGATTTAGGAATTGCAGCATCTGGCCGAGCCGAGTTTCCCCGGCACGGCTCTGTTGCAAAGCGGCGATATCCGCCGGTTGAAACTGTTTAAGCATATTATTCGATATCTAGTGGGTCTGCCGACAGGATAATCCCAGTGCTATCCGCGTACAGGTGGTCACCTGGTAAAAATGTCACGCCAGCAAAACAAACTGGAGCATCAACTTCGCCGAAACCTTGGTCGTCGGCGCGTACCGGAATGGCGTTCACCGCTTGGATGCCGATATCAAAATCTTCTAAGGTATCGACATCGCGAACACTGCCGTAACAAACAATACCTTCCCAACCATTTTCAGCGGCCATTGCCGCAAGTTCGGCATCAATTAACGCACGGCGTGCAGAGCCACCGCCATCAATTAACAATACTTTGCCCACACCTGGTTCACTCAGCATTTGTCGAACCAGACCATTGTCTTCGAAACATTTAAGGGTGCTTATCACACCACCAAAAGAACGACGACCGCCATAATTGGCAAAAATAGGTTCGACAACATCGATCATATCGGCGTACAGGTCACAGAGTTCGGAAGTATTGTATTGCATTTGATTGCCCACCTGATAAGTCATTGATCCAGAGCACAGTATAAACC